>Ga0209094_1001101_pt1 | contig 16653 bp, 12 predicted proteins | sample COGITO_mtgs_1004_2_FD_184790 | JGI IMG/M metagenome (GOLD analysis project Ga0209094, IMG submission 184790) | Pelagic marine microbial communities from North Sea - COGITO_mtgs_100430 (SPAdes) (version 2) | ecosystem: Environmental > Aquatic > Marine > Epipelagic ...
GTTTTAGAGATTTTTATAAAGAAGTTTCAAAACAAGATACTTCAAAAATAGCATTAATTAAAAAAGAATAATAAATGAAAACCCCAGCCATCCTATTAGTTGTGTTATTTGTATGTCAAATAACAACTTCACAAAATTATAAATTTGGAAAAATTTCAAAAGAAGAACTCCAAGAAAAATTTAATCCATTAGATTCGTCGGCAAGCGCCACTTATTTATATAAATATCGAAAAACATTTTTCGAGTATAATCAAAGTACCGGTTTTGAGCTAGTAACAGAAGTGCACGAACGTGTCAAAATCTACAACCAAGAAGGATTTAATTATGCTACAAAAGCCATAAGTCTTTACAAAAGCAGTTCAAGTCAAGAGAAAGTAACGGGTTTAAAAGCCTACACCTACAATTTAACTGACGGTAAAATGGAAGGTGTTAAACTCAAAAAAAGCGGTATTTTTAAAACAGAAAAATCAAAATTCCGTAAAGAAACAAAATTCACAATGCCCAATATTAAAGAAGGTTCGATTGTGGAGTATGAATACAAAATACGATCTCCTTTTTATCAAAATATAGATGAATTTCAATTTCAGCACGCCATCCCAATAAAAAAATTAGAAGCTGAGTTTCAAGCTCCAGAGTATTATAATTTTAAAATGAACTTGAAAGGCTTTTTGCCAATCACTCCTAAAACAGAAAAACGAAGTGATAAAATTTCATTTAGAAATAAACACAGATCTGAAGCTAAGGGATCTGTAACTCCACATACATCAACAACTTATAGCTATTCTGATTTAGAGTTTACAAAAACAGTATCCACATATAATCTAGAAAACATTCCTGCTTTAAAAGAAGAGCCTCACGTAAACAATATTGATAATTACAGATCTTCAGTTAAATATGAACTATCCTATGTGAAATTACCCAACTCCCCAATAAAACATTACTCTACAACATGGGAAGATGTGGTTCAAACCATATATAAAAGTTCTAATTTTGGCGCAGAATTAAATAAATCTGGGTATTATAAAAATGATATAGATGCGCTTATAAGCACGGTTTCAGATCCTAGTAAAAAAATAGCATTAATTTTCGATTTTGTCAAATCCAAAGTAAAATGGAATGAATATTATGGTAAATACACCAGCGATGGTGTTAAAAAAGCATACAAAGAACAGGTAGGTAATGTGGCCGAAATTAATTTAATGTTAACCTCAATGCTACGTTATGCAGGATTAGACGCAAACCCCGTTTTGGTAAGCACTAGAGATAATGGAATTCCACTATTTCCAACGAGAGAAGGCTATAATTATGTTATTTCGTGCGTGGAGTTGCCAACGGGTAAGGTTTTATTAGATGCGACTAATAAATATGGTTCTCCAAACATTTTACCTTATACAGCTTTAAATTGGGAAGGAAGAATTATTAAAAAAAATGGAACATCGAGTTTAATTAATTTATATCCTAAAGAAAACTCAAAAAGAACCACTTTAATGCTTGTCAATTTATCTGAAGATGGAAGTATAAAGGGAAGCATCCGAAGCGTGAAAACAAATCACTCAGCCCTATCTTACAGAAACAGATATAATAATACAGATGAAAACGATTTTCTAGAGAAGTTAGAAAACAAGTATGATGGTTTAGAAGTTTCAGATTTTAAAGTAAATAACTTAGTTGATTTGACAAAACCTATTATAGAAATTTATAAATTTGCTATAGATAATCAAGCGGATATTATAGGCGATAAAATATATTTTTCTCCTTTATTCTTTTTAAAATCGAAAGAAAATCCATTTAAATTAGAAAAAAGAGAATTCCCAGTAGATTTCGGGTATCCATCTACTAGCTTATATAGATTGACTATCAGTTTGCCAGAAGGTTATAAAGTAGAGTCATTACCAAAAGCAGAAGCTTTTGCTTTGCCTGAAAACTTTGGGTTATTTAAATATAATTTATCTCACAACGAATCAGCAATACAATTAGTAATAGAGTCTAAAATAAACACCCCAATTATATCTTCTATGCATTATGACACATTAAAAGCGTATTTTAACAAGCTAATAGAAAAAGAAAACGAACAAATAGTTTTAACGAAAAAATAAATGGACCTTCAACACGCACAAAAAACAGTCGATACTTGGATCAAAGCACACGGTGTTCGCTATTTTAACGAACTCACTAATATGGCACAACTCACTGAAGAAGTGGGCGAAGTGGCGCGCATCATCTCAAGACGTTACGGCGAGCAAAGCGAAAAAGAAAGTGATAAAAATAAAGATTTGGGTGAAGAATTAGCAGATGTTTTATTCGTTGTTCTTTGTTTAGCCAATCAAACTGGTGTAAATTTGCAAGAAGCTTTTGATAAAAAGCTAGAGATAAAAACCAAACGGGATCATAACCGTCATCATAGCAACGAAAAACTAAAATAGATTTTGCATCTTTTCCTTCAAAATTCAAGCATCAACCCAAGTACCGATATTACGATTACAGGGTCCAAAAGTGAGTCGAACCGACTGTTATTATTAAAAGCACTTTTTAAAAATTTAGAAATTCAGAATGTCTCCAATTCTGATGACAGTCAGTACATGCTCAAAGCATTGGATTCTGATAATCCCATTGTTGACATTCATCATGCGGGTACAGCCATGCGTTTTTTGACCGCCTATTTTGCGACTTTAGACGGTAAAACGACTTTGCTAACGGGTTCTCAAAGAATGCAAGAACGTCCGATCAAAATTCTAGTCGATACTTTAAGAGCATTGGGTGCAGACATTGAGTATGACAAAGAAGAAGGATTTCCACCCTTGCGAATCACAGGAAAAACCTTGCTCAAGGACGAAGTCCGAATGAAAGCGAATGTCAGCAGTCAGTACATCTCCGCATTATTGCTGATGGCTACCAAGCTTAAAAATGGATTGACATTACACCTTGAGGGGAAAATCACTTCGGTTCCTTACATTAAAATGACCCTTTCATTATTGGATCAACTCGGAGTTGAAACCAGTTTTGAAGGTCAAGTGATCCGAGTAAAACCCTATTTAGACACCGTTTCAAAAACATTTACTGTAGAGTCCGACTGGTCGTCGGCCTCCTATTTTTATAGCATTGTTGCCTTGAGTCCAGTAGGGACTCAAATAAATTTAAGTACTTACAAAAAAGACAGTTTACAAGGCGATGCGGTATTGCAGGAAATTTACACGCATTTGGGCGTTCAAACAACTTTTGAAGGCTCTAAAATCAACTTAAAAAAAATCAACACCAATGTGCCAGACAGCTTGGATTTAGATTTAGCCAATGCGCCTGACATCGCACAAACGATTGTCGTAACATGTTTAGGGCTTCAGGTGAAGTGCAATCTCACAGGCTTGCATACCCTCAAAATTAAAGAAACCGACCGTTTGGAAGCGTTGAAAAATGAGATCTATAAATTCGGAACTTCAATTGATATTACGGATGACAGTTTACATCTTTCGGATTCCAAGCTCTTAACATCGGGGCCCGTTGTAGAAACCTATAACGATCACCGCATGGCAATGGCCTTTGCACCCTTAGCACTTAGAACAGAATTCTCTATAAAAGAGGCAGAAGTAGTTTCAAAATCCTTCCCTGATTTTTGGAACAATTTAGCAGAATTAGGTTTCAATACCTCCGTATCCGAAAAATAAAGGTTCAAATACTTGACAACGCCTATTTTGAGGTTGTATATTCGCAGCTCGACATTAAAAACCAAGCATGAAATTATCGCATTTTAACTTTGAATTACCAGACGAATTATTAGCAGAATATCCTGCCGAAAACAGAGATGAGTCGCGACTCATGGTCTTAAATCGGAAAGAGCAAACCATCGAACATAAAATGTTTAAAGATATTATTGATTATTTCGATGAGGATGATGTTATGATTCTTAATGACACCAAAGTATTCCCAGCACGTTTGTTTGGAAATAAAGAAAAAACAGGGGCTCGAATTGAGGTTTTTCTTCTTAGAGAACTGAATGCAGAACAACGTTTGTGGGATGTATTAGTTGATCCAGCTCGAAAAATCAGAATTGGGAATAAACTCTATTTTGGAGAAGATGAATCCCTAGTTGCTGAGGTCATTGATAACACAACTTCAAGAGGACGTACCCTTCGTTTTTTATATGACGGGTCTTATGAAGAATTCAGAAAAAAATTAACAGAGCTTGGTCAAACACCTTTGCCAAAATACATCAACAGAGAAGTTGAGCCAGAAGACGAAGAGCGTTACCAAACAATTTATGCTAAAAATGAAGGTGCAGTTGCGGCGCCAACCGCAGGACTCCATTTTTCTAAGCATCTATTGAAGCGTTTAGAAATCAAAGGAATTAACTTTGCAGAAGTCACTTTACATGTTGGATTGGGAACTTTTAATTCTGTTGAAGTAGAAGATCTATCCAAGCATAAAATGGACAGTGAAGAAATTATTATACCAGCTTCAACCGCAACGACCATCAATAAAGCATTGGTTGAAAAACGTCGCATTTGCGCTGTTGGAACCACTGCCATGCGTACGATTGAAAGTTCGGTATCTTCTAAAGGCAACTTAAATGAATTTGCAGGATGGACGAATAAATTCATCTTTCCTCCTTTTGAGTTTTCAATTGCGAACTGTATGATCACAAATTTTCATACACCAAAATCAACACTTTTAATGATGACGGCCGCTTTTGGAGGTCATGATTTTATAAAGAGAGCCTACGAAGAAGCAGTGAAAGAAAAATATAAATTCTATAGCTATGGTGATGCCATGCTGATCATTTAATTAAAAATTATGAGGCTGTCTGGAAAGTAAATAAACTTGTCATTCTGAACTTGTTTCAGAATCTCAGAGTATTGGAAATCAATTTTTTTTAGAATCTGAAACAAGTTCAGATTGACAAAACAAAGTCTTTCCAGACAGCCTCTTTTTAGGTATCAATTGTTTTGTCCAATATGAATTCCACCAAAAAAGACATACGCGCATTATCAAAAGAGGAGTTAAGAACCTTTTTTGCTACGCATGGAGATCAAGCTTTTAGAGGTACTCAGGTTTATGAGTGGCTTTGGCAAAAGGGCGCGCATCACTTTGAAGATATGACCAATTTGTCTAAAGCCACCCGTCAGATGTTGGATGAAAATTTCAGCATCAACCATATCGAGGTGGATTCTATGCAGCGAAGCTCAGATGGAACCATCAAAAATGGCATTCGTCTCCACGATGGAATGATTGTAGAATCCGTACTGATTCCAACTGCCAAACGTTCTACCGCTTGTGTATCTTCTCAAGTTGGTTGTAGTCTTGACTGTAAATTTTGCGCAACTTCGCGTCTTAAACGCATGCGAAATCTCAACCCCGATGAGATTTACGACCAAGTGGTAGCCATTGATAAACAAAGTAAATTATACCACAACCGTCCACTTTCTAATATTGTTTTTATGGGGATGGGGGAACCGTTAATGAATTACAATAACGTGCTTAAAGCGATTGATAAAATCACTTCCAAAGAAGGATTGGGCATGTCACCAAAACGTATTGTTGTGTCCACTTCTGGAGTTCCAAAAATGATTAGAAAAATGGCAGACGATCAGGTGAAGTTTAACTTAGCCGTTTCACTCCATTCAGCCATTGACAGCGTTCGTACTTCTATTATGCCATTCAACGAAACCTTTCCTTTGAAAGATTTACGTGAAGCGCTTCAACATTGGTATGCGGCGACCAACCGAATCATCACCTATGAGTATGTAGTTTGGGAAGGGATTAACGATACCAAAACAGATATTGAGGCATTGATAAAGTTTTGTCAATTTGCCCCGAGTAAAGTCAATCTTATTGAATATAACCCCATTGATGATGGCGAATTTCAACAAGCCAACGATACGGCGATCGATTTGTATGTGTCCATGCTAGAAGCCAAAAACATCACCGTGACCGTTAGACGTTCACGCGGAAAAGATATTGACGCTGCCTGCGGACAACTCGCTAATAAGGCTTAAGTTAATTTCTAAAAATTATTATGGTGCTGGATTCGGAATCGTTGCATGAATCGCATCGATACGATCTAAAGTTTCCTGCGACAATTCCGTATCAATACTCGCTATGTTTTCTTTTAGCTGCTCTAAATTTGTAGCCCCAATAATATTACTTGTCACAAAAGGTCTTTGGTTCACAAATGCCAAAGAAAGCGTTGTAAGACTGATGCCCAACTCTTTTGCGAGTTGTAAATACTGTTTGGCTGCTTCGGTGGATTGTTCACTGCTATAACGTGCAAAACGGGGGAACAACTTCAGACGTGCATTGTCTGCAGCAGTGCCCTCAATGTATTTTCCAGAAAGCACTCCAAATGCTAAAGGAGAGTAGGCTAGAAGCCCCATATTTTCTCTTAAAGATACTTCTGCCAAATCCCCTTCAAACACTCTATTCAACATTGAATAGGCATTTTGAGTGGTGCTAATCGAGATTAAATTATCTTTTCGAACTTCTTCTGCACAGCGCATGGCGCCCCAGGCTTTTTCATTCGATAAACCAATTGCTCTAATTTTACCGGCATCCACAAAGGATTTTAAAGCGTGTAGGACTTCATTAAAATTATCAACCCACGGATCGTTTGGACTGGGTTTAAAATCGCGCACGCCAAATGTATTGGTGTGACGTTCTGGCCAGTGGAGTTGATACAAGTCAATATAATCTGTTTGTAAGCGTGCCAGTTCTAATTCCAAAGCTTCCTTAATTGTGTCTGCACTAAATCCTTTGGTTCTGATATGTGCTGTATAATCGCCTGTTCCCGCAATTTTACTGGCTATTATAACCTTATCTCTAGTTTTATTTTTCTTGAGCCAAGTTCCAATATATTCACTGGTTCGTCCTTGAGTTTCAGCGGTAGCAGGCACAGGATATAGCTCTGCAGTGTCAATAAAATTGACCCCGTGATCTAACGCATAATCCATTTGTGCATGGCCTTCAGCTTCTGTATTTTGATTTCCCCAGGTCATAGAACCGAGGCATATTTTACTTACTTTAATATCGGTACTTGGAAGTTTGGTGTAGTTCATTAATCGTTATTTAAAAGCTTTGATATTTCATCTAATTTTGGTGTCAACACTACTTCAATACGTCTGTTTCTGGCTTTACCTTCGTTCGTTTCGTTGGTAGCAATTGGTGCAAATTCACCACGTCCAGCAGCGGTTAAGCTTTCGGGGTTGATCGCCTCATTTTCATTTAAAATTTGAACGATTGCTGTGGCACGTTTCGTTGATAAATCCCAGTTATTAGCAATTTGTCCCCCACTTGAAAAAGGATCATTATCCGTATGTCCTTCAATGAGTACCGCAATATCAGGGTTATCAGCTAAAACAGTTCCGAGCTGTTCAATAGCAGTACGTCCATCAGATCCAATAGCCCAACTCCCCGATTTGAAAAGTAACTTATTTTCCATGGACACATAGACTTTTCCATCGCGTTGCTCAACCGTCAGTCCTTTGCCTTCAAAAGCGGTCAGTGCATTTGAAATCGCATCTTTCAAGTCGCGCATCGCTTGGTCTTTGGAAGCGATGAGCGCTTCTAATTCTGCAATGCGTTGCGAGCGTTCTTGCATGTCGGCTTCTAATTTCAAAAGACGATTATTTTCTGCTGCCAAGGCCGTTTCTTTGGCGTCTAACTGTGCTAAAAGCTCTCTGTTTTTTTGCACATTATCAGCGATTGCTTTGGAACTATTTTGCTCTAGGGCGGTATAAGAATCATTCAGTGCATCGTATTTTTTCTGAAGCGCAGTCACATCTTGTTGCAGTTGATTGCGTTCTAAAACCGTCGCATCATATTCACTTTGCAATTGATCAAATTGATTTTGAAGTGCATTTTTATCACTTAAAACACTTTCGCTATCAGCATTTAAGGTGTCATAATCATTTTTAAGATTCGAGTATTTGCCTTCTAGTTCCTTGTATAGTTTGGAAGATACACAAGAGGTTGAGGTAAAAATAACGAGGGTTAAAATTAAAAGTCTTTTAATCATTGTATGTAATTTATAAAATTATGTTTATTGTAATTCAACTAAAACAGGACAGTGGTCACTGTGCACCGCTTCAGATAAGATAACGGCGCGTTTTAATTTTTCTTGTAATGGTTGCGAAACTAATGTATAATCCAAACGCCAGCCTTTGTTATTGGCACGCGAATTTGCACGGTAGCTCCACCAACTATAATTATCAGGTTCTGTATTAAATTCGCGAAACGCATCTACAAAACCATTGTTTAAAAATTGAGTCATCCAAGCGCGTTCTTCAGGCAGGAACCCAGATACATTTTTATTTCTCACAGGATCATGAATGTCAATGGCCTCATGACAAATATTGTAATCGCCACAAACAACAAGATTAGGAACTTCTTTTTTAAGCGTGTTTATATAACCTTGAAACAAATCCATATACTCGAGTTTGTGCTCTAAACGCGCTAAGTTTGTTCCGGAGGGCAGGTATAAACTCATCACTGAAACGCCATCAAAATCCGCACGAATGTTACGTCCTTCAAAATCCATCGACTCAATGCCCGTTCCAAACACCACATTGGTTGGTTTGGTTTTAGATAAAATAGCCACGCCGCTGTATCCTTTTTTTTGTGCACTGAACCAATAATTGTAAGCATAACCAGCCGCTTCAAAAACACTCAAATCGAGTTGGTCTTCTTGGGCTTTTATTTCCTGTAAACAGATCACGTCTGGATCGGCACTTTTTAGCCAATCTATAAACCCTTTTTTGAGCGCAGCTCGAATCCCGTTAACGTTGTAAGAAATAATTTTCATCTATTCTGATAATAATTTCAGCTAAAATAATTAATAGAGTACTTTTACCCTAAATATTTAGTCTTGTTTTAATGAAAACTATCAACAAAATATTTTAGGTTGTTTTTAGTTTAAGAGTCATGATGAAGTACTGTTTTACAATTTTACTCCTTATATCTTTTACACATTCTTGGTCTCAAGAGGTGTCGTCTCTCTATAGGACAAAAAAACTAGCGGTAAGCGGTATCCTTCAAATTGACAGTGTAAGCATTAATCCTTCTAATTTTTCTGTATCAAATTTAAAAAATGAGACTATTTCACCCTCATTATACACGATAGATTTTGAAAATGCGCTGCTCACCTTTCCTAATACTTTGGAGACAGATTCCATTGTAGTCACTTATTTAAGCTATCCGAGTTTCATCACCAAAACGTATCAAGAATTGGATGAAGGCATTATTGTGAATAGTACTGGAAATCTTCAAAAACTATACCAGTTATCCCAACCCAGCTCAAAACGGGTGGTGCTGCCATTTGATGGTTTGGTGTCTTCTGGAAGTATCTCAAGAGGGGTGACTATTGGAAACAATCAAAATTCGGTATTGAACAGTGAACTTGATTTGCAAATTAGCGGCAAGTTAAATGATAAAGTGACCTTGCGGGCGTCCATTCAAGATTCAAACATTCCCTTACAGGAAAGCGGTTACTCACAACAGTTGGATGAATTTGATCAGGTGTTTATTGAAGTTTTTAGTGAGCGTTGGGGAATCAGAGCGGGGGATATTGATTTAGAAGATACGCAGTCTTATTTCTCAAAATTTTCTAAACGGGTTCAAGGGCTTTCATTGACCACTAATTTTAAAAATGAAGATTCAGAGTTTACCGCTTTTGCCTCAGGAGCTTTGGTGCGTGGTCAATTTTCATCAAGTCAATTTGTAGGGCAAGAAGGAAATCAAGGACCTTATAAGCTTGTTGGGCCAAATAATGAGTTGTATGTTTTAGTGGTTTCTGGAAGCGAAACCGTGTATGTGAATGGAATTCCTTTGCAACGTGGCGCCACAGAGGATTATATTATTGATTATAATGCGGGGGAACTAATTTTTAATGCCACCTATCCCATCAATTCAGAAATGCGAATTACGGTCGATTATCAATACAGTGAGCGGAATTATTCTCGATTTATAGGGTATGCGGGCAGTCGTTATAAAAATAAAAAATGGACGCTGGGCGTTTCTGTTTACAATGAAAATGATCTAAAAAACCAACCGCTTCAGCAATCTCTTAATTCGGAACAAGTAGCGATTTTGTCCAATGCAGGAGATGACCAAACCCTAATGACGGCGCCTTCAGCCACTCCTGAAGCGTATAACGAAAATCGAATTTTATATCAGAAAGTTATTGATAACGGGGTGGAAGTATTTGAGTTTTCAAACAATGCTGAGGATGAATTGTACCTTGTCAATTTCACGGCGGTAGGGTCAATGCAAGGTAATTATAAGATAACAAGCTCTAATGCCATTTCAAATATTTACGAGTATGTCGCACCCATAGCTGGGATCAAACAAGGGGATTTTGAACCGATTGTGCAACTCGTTGCTCCTGTAAAATTACAAGTGGCGGTGGTGAATGGGGCTTTTAAACCCAATGAAAAAACAGCTATTGAGTTTGAATTTGCCGCCAGTAAAAATGACTTAAATTTATACTCATCGCTCGATGATGAGAATGACACAGGGGTGGCGGGTCAACTGTCTATAGACCATCAACTACTTAAAACGGCTGGAGACTGGACGTTAGATGTCACTTCCGACATCGATTATGTACAAAGTGATTTCAGAACAATCCAAAGACTCTACAGACCCGAATTCAATCGGGATTGGAATGTTGAACCCCTAACTGGAAATCAAAGTGTACCTAATCTAGGCGATCAAGTTTTTGCAGTTGCAGGTGCCAAATTTTCACATGCCCAAAAAGGAACGTTCAATTATCAATTTCAACATTTGAACTACAAAGATAATTACGAAGGGAGACGTCATGTGCTCTTTACAAAACTCAACTTGAAACGCTTTCAGTTTTACACGAATTCAAGCATCTTAGAAACGGATGGATTCAACTCGAATTCTATGTTTTATAGGTCTGATAACCGCTTGAAATACAGTTATCAAAAAGGCTGGTCGGGAGTAAAATTTTCTACGGAACACAACGAAAAAAAGGATGTTGTATTAAATCAGTTAGACCCCATCAGTCAGAAATTTCAAGCCTATGAAGTGTTTACGGGTATTGGTGATTCAACAAAGGTGTTTGTGAAACTAGGGTATATTCACAGGGTGAATGACAGTATTCAGAATAACCGCCTTGCCAAAGTGAACGCATCAGACACCTATTATTTGGATTCCAAATGGATTCAAACTCAAAACACGAATTTGAGTTTATATGCAAATTACAGGGTTTTTAAATCTACAAACGCATCCACGGCCACTCAGAAATCAATCAATTCTCGATTGCAATACAGTCAAAAGTTAGTCAATAATTTGATCCATTGGAATACACTGTTTGAAACCAATGCAGGGCGTTTGCCACAACAAGATTTTACGTATGTAGAAGTAGAACCTGGTCAGGGAAGTTTTGTCTGGTTCGATTATAATGAGAACGGTATTCAGGAATTAGAAGAATTTGAAATCGCTCAATTTCAAGATCTAGCGACTTATGTTCGTGTGTTGTTGCCCAACCAAGTTTACATTCCAACGCATCAAAATAAACTGAGTCAATCCCTGACTTTAAACCCAATTCAGTGGGCCAATTCGACCCAAGCCTCCAAACGGTTTTGGTCTCATTTTTATAACCAAACCTCTTTTTTAATCGATCGAAAGGATAAAAATAACAGTGCATCCATCCGTCTAAATCCTTTTCATTCAACGTCGGAAGATCAGTTGGCATTGCAATCGAATTTTAGAAATCAGTTGTTTTACAACAGAGGGAAGCAACATTATACGGTTTCCTACAGTTATTCGGAATCCAACGCTCGGAATGTGTTGTCATTTGGGTATGTGGAACAGGAAACGTTTAGTCATCAGCTTAATTTTTCACATATAATTCAAGAGCAGTGGTTGCTCAATTTACAAACGAACTTAGATAAAAATAAAAGTGCAAGCCAAAATTTTTCATCTAAAAATTATCAACTTAATGAAACGCTTTTGAATCCCAAACTGTCCTATTTACTGGATGATAACAAACGCTTTGATGTGTATTATCAACATCAAAAGAAAGACAATTCTATTGGAGGTTTGGAACAACTCACACAAGAGAAATATGGAGTATCGTTTACGCTAACCCAAAATCAGAAAGCCGCCATTACAGGGGAGTTTAATTATTTTTCAAATGATTTTTCTGGAAATGCCAATACGCCGGTTGCCTACCAAATGATGGAAGGCTTACAGCCTGGCACTAACTTTACGTGGTCTTTAATTGCGCAAAAAAAACTGACGAAGTTCTTAGATCTGAATATCAATTATTTTGGCAGAAAGAGTGAAACCAGTCGCACCATCCATACGGGGACTGTGCAGTTAAAAGCATATTTCTGATTATTTTGGTGTGATTTTTGTCAAAATTGGTGCAATCTAAATTTATACATTAATGAACAAATCCCTATTTCCATCCTATGATCATCACATCCAATCACATTTTCAAATACTGAACTCGTTTGGCAATCTACTCCATCTAATTGATATTCATAAGTACCACATCTACTCGATGCCATTGCTGAAATAGTTTTATTGACATTAATTCTTCCGATAGGTTTGTATCGCTAATTTTGATGGATTGTATTTATAATAATGATTTAGTTATTGTTGTTTTGCCTCTTACAGAATCTTAACATGAACTGCATAAAATAGATCGAAACTAGAACATGTAATTCCTACTGTGACCTATTCTTTTTATTTTGAAATAGTGGTATTGTAAATGTTACAAATACTCCACCCATTCCAGTTGCTAATATATCTCTTTTATCAAAAATGCCTCCTTGATAGTTATCATATACTTCTTTAGCAACGCCAGCTACAAGTGAAGTACATAAACCTGTAATTATAGCTTTAGTTTTATTATGGTACCTATGATATGACCAACTGTAACCTAACACTCCAGCAAAACTCCCAGCTGCAAAATGTAATTGTTTATCGCGTTCTTGTAGAATAAATGTTTGTCCTAACATGGAAATTCCAAACATAAAAATAATAATGTGGATTAGGTTTTTCATAGCTTAGTTTTTTAATTTTTAGTTTAAATTGATTATTTGTAACTCTAGATTTAGCGTATTTTGTTTTCTTACCCTTTACGCATTCTCTCCACTTTTTAAGTGAAATTTCCTCAATGTATTTTCTAAATTATTTAATGAAGGACTACAAACACCAATAATCCCACCATTGGAAATCGTAGGCAAAAAAGGGGTCAACTTGGGTAAATAGTAGGATTGCTTTTGTAAAAACTGTAATGGTCATTTTACCATCATTACAGCAAACACCCGGAATTGGGGTTGGGGGGTAAAGGAGTAATCTGTAGGTACTTTATTATTTGCGGCAGGAGATCAGGTGTCCCTAAAGCCATTATTTGATATGGTTGGTAAATTCAATAAAATAGTTCCTTCACAAATAGGGTTTATTGGTGTAAATGTTGGAGTAATAGTTGGATTGACGGTGATTAAAACACACTCGGTTGTGACGTCTTCACAAATGTCGGTAATGCTAACTGTAAAGGTTGTTGTGATTGTAGGAGAAAATATTGAATTTACAACAGAGAGGTAAACCTGATCAGGAGTGATTTCATAACAATTGCCTCCTAAGTCTGAGGCACTGCCAGCAGTTACGGTATTTAACTGTGCATGGGATAAAGTCTGAAAGCTTATAGCGGCAAAAACAAACAACGCTACAAGTGCTGTGTTATTACGATAAAACATCTATATATTACTTAAAAGTTTGGTTACTGCCTAATTTAGTGAATAAAATTGAATTATTCTCATAAATTTACGATTTATTTAAGAAATATGTAATTAAGTACAAAAAAATATTTTAAAAAGCAATTATTTTAGTTTCACAAAAGAATGTGACTGTCTGTTATTTAGCTTAAAAATTGACGTCTCTTAACGTCTCAAAGAAAAGTGAGATCTGTAAATCGTTTCCACTCCATTACTGTTTATATAGGTTACCACAAACCAATAGTCCGTACTGGGCAACATCTCGCCATTGAATGAGCCATCCCATGAGTCTAGACTTGGTTTAAATTCATACAATAACTTCCCGTAACGATCGGATAAACGCACCATTGCAAAAGGGTCGTCAAGAAAACATTTGATGTTCCAAGTATCGTTATAACCATCACCATTAGGTGTAAAGAATTTAGGGAACTCCATAATCGCAACTGTGGTTTCTGGCTGGATGTTACAGCTATCAACGGCATCTCTTACCGCCACCGTATGCTCATCACATCCAATTACATATTCGAAAATAGAACTGAACTGCCAATCTCCGCCATCTAATTGATACTCATAAGAACCACTTCCGCCTGATGCCGTTACGGAAATAACTTGATTCGCATCAAATTCCTCTGAAAGATTTATAGCACTAATCGTTAAAACATTTACAGGAATGACCACTACCGTCATTGTGGTTGGGTCTGCACATTCGCCTGGATCTGCTGTAAAGGTGTAAGTCGTCGTTGTGGTATTATCAACAGCAGGACTCCAAGTTCCATTAAATCCTTGATTCGATTGTGTTAGTAATGTGATCGTCTCGCCGGCACAAATAGGGTCTATTTGTGTGAACGTAGAAATGCTGTTAGGAATGACTGTAACGGTTAGGTTTGTAGGATTTGCACATTCGCCTGCATTGGGTGTAAATGTATAAATGCCAGTTGCAGTATTGTCCAGTGCAGGACTCCAAGTTCCCGCAATTCCTTGATTGGAATTTGTTGGTAAGGGTGCTAATAAATCGCCTTCACAAATGAGGTTTATAGGGTCAAAAATAGGATCTAATTTTTGGATCACTAAAATGGTCAGCGTTGCTGGGTTTGCACACAAGCCTGCATCAGGTGTAAATGTATATAAGGTAGTTATTGTATTATCAAGTGCTGGACTCCAAGTTCCGGTTACACCATTGTTAGCCGTCGTTGGTAAAGGCGCTAAAACAGTTCCAGTACAGATATCATCCACAGGGGTGAAATCAGGGTTTACTTTTTGATTCACTACAATCGTAAGGGTTGCTGGGTTGGCACATTCGTTTGGATCTGGTGTAAACGTATAGGTGGTTGTCAGCGTATTGTCAACAGCAGGCGTCCAAGTACCAATAATGCCATCGTTAGACGTGGTTGGTAAGGGTGCTAAAACGTCGCCATTACAAATGTCATTCACAGGCGTGAAGTCAGGATCTACTTTCTGATTTACCGTAATGGAGAGTGTTGTTGGGTTTGCACACTCCCACGCATTAGGCGTAAATATGTAAACAGCAGTAGCCGTATTGCTAGGTGCTTGATTCCAAGTTCCGGTAATCCCATTGTTAGATGTTGGAGGCAAGGGTGCTAAAGCTTCTCCGTTACAGATGTCGTTTATAGGCGTAAATAGGGGATCTACTGGTTCACCTACCGTAATAGTAAGCGTTGTTGGGTTTGCACATTCTCCTGGATCAGGCGTAAAGGTATATAAGGTCGTGATTGTATTGTCCAGTGCAGGACTCCAAGTTCCGTTAATACCCTCATTAGAGGTAGTTGGTAAAGGCGCTAAAACTGCACCGTTACAGATACCGCCAACAGCCATAAAGGTCGGGTCAACTCTTTGATTCACTAATATGGTAAGCGTTGCTGGGTTTGCACATTCGCCTGCATCAGGGGTAAACGTATATAAGGTTGTGATTGTATTGTCAAGCGCAGGACTCCAAGTTCCTGTGATCCCATTATTAGAGGTCGTTGGGTGTGGCACTAGAGGACCGCCACTACAGATGTCACCTATGGGGTTAAATATCGAGTCCACTTTTTGAATCACTGTAATCGTGAGCGTTGCTGGGTTTGCACATTCCCCTACATCTGGGGTAAAAGTATAAGTCGTCGTGATTGTATTGTCAAGTGTTGGACTCCAAGTCCCTGTAATACCATCGTTAGACGTGGTTGGTAAAGGCACTAAAACGTCGCCATTACAAATGTCATTAACAGGCGTAAATAGTGGATTCACTTTTTGGTTGACTACAATAGTGAGTGTTGTTGGATTTGCACATTCGGTTGGACTGGGCGTAAACGTATAAGTCGTTGTGAGTGTGTTATCAAGAGCTGGATTCCAACTTCCTGTAATGCCATTGTTAGACGTGGTTGCTAAGGGTGCTATAATGTCGCCATTACAAATATCCGCAACAGCCGTAAATAAGGGATCTACTTGATCGTTTACTGTGATGGTAAGCGTTGTTGGATTTGCACAGAGTCCTGCAGTTGGTGTAAATGTATAAGTCGTCGTTAACGTATTGTCAAGTGCAGGGGTCCAAGTTCCGTTCACTCCATTGTTTGAGATCGTTGGCAAGGGGTCTAAAGCAGCCCCATTACAGATATCGTTGATGGCTGCAAAGGTAGGGTCTGTTTTTTGATTCACTAAAATCACGAGCGTAGCCGTATTTGCACACTCGCCTGCATCAGGCGTAAAAGTATACTGTGTCGTGAGTGTATTGTTCAGTGCTGGTGTCCAAGTTCCATTCACTCCATTGTTAGATGTGGTTGGTAAAGGATTTAAAATGTCGCCATTACAAATATCAGCAACAGCGGTAAACACAGGCTCTGTTTTTTGATTGACTGTAATCGTTAGGGTAGCTGTATCTGCACATTGTCCTGCATCGGGTGTGAAGGTATAAATAGTTGTGAGC
>Ga0209094_1001125_pt1 | contig 16387 bp, 17 predicted proteins | sample COGITO_mtgs_1004_2_FD_184790 | JGI IMG/M metagenome (GOLD analysis project Ga0209094, IMG submission 184790) | Pelagic marine microbial communities from North Sea - COGITO_mtgs_100430 (SPAdes) (version 2) | ecosystem: Environmental > Aquatic > Marine > Epipelagic ...
ATTTAGCATTCGATTCTGTAACAGTTGCACCATATATGGGTAAAGATTCCATAGAACCATTTTTAGCTTTTGAAGATAAGCACACTATTCTTTTAGCTTTAACTTCTAATCAAGGAGCATTTGATTTTCAAACAAAAACGGTAGATGGGAAGGAACTTTATAAGCAAGTATTAGAAACCTCAAAAACGTGGAAGAACACTGAGAATTTAATGTATGTTGTTGGTGCTACAAAAGCGGAGTATTTAGCAGACATTAGAAAAATTATTCCAGACAGTTTCTTGCTAGTTCCTGGTGTTGGTGCTCAAGGCGGAAATTTACAAGAGGTATGTAAATATGGAATGAACGATAGTGTTGGATTATTGATTAATTCTTCAAGAGGTATTATTTATGCATCAAATCAGACTGATTTTGCTGAAGCTGCAGCTAAAAAATCTGAGGAACTCCAAAAAGAGATGGAAGCTATTTTGAGTTAATTGTAATTCTCAATAACATGCAAAACTTCAAAGACCAACTTAATCGAACTATTTATCTAAAAGAAACTCCAACACGCATTATTTCATTAGTGCCTAGTCAAACTGAATTATTATGTGATTTAGGTTTGGAATCTTATTTAGTTGGTGTAACCAAATTCTGTGTGCATCCGCATCATATTAAAACCAATGTTCCAATGGTTGGTGGTACAAAACAGATTCATCTTGATAAAATAACAGCCCTTCAACCAGATATCATTCTTTGCAATAAAGAAGAAAACACCAAAGAAATTGTTGAAGTTTGTGAATCAATTTGTAATGTTCATGTTTCGGATATTTATGATATCAAAGATAGTTTAGAATTAATTGAGCAATATGGATACATCTTTAATCGAAAAAAAGAGGCTTCAGCACTATTAGATGAAATTAAAAAGGAGCTTAGTGGTTTTGAAGAGTTTATTAAAAGTAAGCCAACTTTAAAAATCGTTTATTTTATCTGGAAAAACCCATGGATGATTGCTGGGAATAATACGTTTATTAATTATTTGTTGAAGATAAATAAGTTTGAAAACAGCTATTCAAAAAAAGAACGTTATTCAGAAATTGAAATTTCTAAATTTTCTACAAATAAAAATATAGAGGTTGTTTTACTGTCATCAGAACCCTTTCCTTTTAAAGAAGTGCATAAAAAGGAGTTACAAGACTTTTACCCCAATGCAACTATTGTATTAGTTGATGGAGAGATGTTTTCTTGGTATGGTTCTAGACTTACAAAGGTGTTTGCTTATTTTAAAACGCTCCGTTTAAATCTTCAGAACAATGAGTTTTAGTAGTATCGTCTACAAAATTTGCTATTCTTTTTTCTACTTCTTTCAAGCTTATTGATTTACCAAGGTTGGGTTTAATTTTACCAACTCTACAAAATTGTTTGTTCATAACGTTCTTTCTTATATTTAAAATACGTGCAAACCTCTCATTTAGATGTGATTGAAGACAAAAATAATTATTAAGTAAATTCGAACAGCAGATTGATACGTTTCTCTTTGCAAGTATTTCATCCTATTTAGTTTGTTGAGTAGCTTGATGGCTTTGTATTCTGAAATATCACTTAACGCCGAATCTGTTTGTCTAAAATTATAATCTTGCTCTATAAGCCTCTTGTATTTTGAGTTAAGTTTATCTTGGTGAGTCTTTATTTTTTCAATTCGGTTTATTTTATACGTAAAGAACTAGTACTAAAATATGCATTTTTTTATTGAAGAAGAGAAAGTTATAGAGTTGTTTTTTTGTTAAAAATCAATTTAAAAACCATATTTAGAATATGTTATGTTTAAATACGTGCTAAAAAAGGAATATATACTACACCCATAGTTACTTATGATGGATGATAAAAAAAACCGAAAAATAAATATTCGGTTTTAAATCTTATATTTTTTAAATTTAATCTTGAAGCGCAAAAACCTTTCTTAGTAAATCTGTACTTCTAGAAGCTGTTTTTGTTCTAATGTCTTTTTCTTCAACAGCAATCATAGTGTAAACTCCTTTTAACGCTTCGCCGGTTACATAATCTGTTAAGTCTGGGTTTACATCATTTGTAAATGGAATACTATTGTATTTATTTATTAAATTATTCCAAATATCATCTGCACCTACTTTACTAAATGAACTTTTTATAACAGGGTTAAATTTAGCATAAAGCGCTGTTTGTGTTTTAGAAGTCAAATATTGTGTTGCCGCATCATTATTCCCTAATAAAATGTTTTTCGCATCGTCAAACGTAATGCCCTTAACTGCATCAATAAAAATAGGAGTAGCTTCTTTTACAGCATCTTCAGCAGCTCTATTAAGTACTTTTAAGCCTTCATCAGCCAAATTACTAAGTCCGATATCTCTTAATGCTCTATCAACTTTACCAAGTTCTTCAGGTAATAATATCTTAACTAAGTCATTTTTAAAGAAACCGTCTTTTTGGGTAAGTTTGGTAACTTGTTTGTCAATACCAAAGTCTAAAGCTTGCCTTAAACCTGAGGCTATTTCTGTGTTACCAAGTACTCCTCCCTGAGGTAATTGATTCACTACTTGCTGCAATTCAGCACATGAAGACAGATTAAATATTAAAAGAAAAGCTATAAATTTACGCATCATGATTTTGGATTTTATATGTAAACAAATATAAATTTTAGTTATTAAAAATTTTGGGTTAAGAAAAAATAACTGTTTTATTATTAAAAACCATTACTTTTCTATCTGCGTGTAGCTTAACGGCATTTGCTAAAACAATTTTTTCTAAATCGCGTCCTTTTGCAATTAAATCACTAATGGCATGAGCATGCGTGACTCTAGTTACGTCTTGTTCTATTATTGGTCCTGCATCAAGCTCTTCAGTAACATAATGGCTAGTGGCTCCAATAATTTTCACACCTCTCTTATAAGCAGAATGGTAAGGTTTAGCACCTACAAACGCAGGTAAAAAGGAGTGGTGAATATTAATTATTTTGTTTGGGTACTTATTGATTAGTTTTCCTGATATAATTTGCATGTATCTAGCCAAAACTATAAAATCAATGTTATGTTCTTTTAGTAACTGTAATTGCTGGTCTTCTGCGTCTTGTTTAGAATCTTTAGTCACTGGTATATAATAAAAAGGTATTTTAAAATTATCAGCAATTGGTTTTAAATCATTATGATTACTTATAATGAACGGAATTTCTAAATTAAGTTCTCCAGAATTATAACGCCCTAATAAATCATATAAACAATGATCATATTTAGATATGAATAATGCCATTTTGGGCTTTTTTTCAGATGAGTAAATACGCCATTTCATTTCAAATTTGTTGGCCAAATCACTTTCAAAGACAGATTTAAAATTACTAGTAGAAAAGTTGTCTGATATAAACTCACTTTCCAAACGCATAAAAAATATATCTTGTTCTCTATCTACATGCTGATCTATATAGATAATATTACCTCCGTTTTCCGCAATAAAATTGGTCACCGATGCAATAATATTGGGTCTGTCTTTGCAGTGAATTAAAATCGTAATCTTATTCATTAGTAGTTTTTATTCGGAGCTAAATTTAGTTTAAAAATGATTCAAGAAGGAGTCTTGATATAAATTTTATATAATCTTTTGCAAACACCTTATTTTTTTGAATATTTCGTAAATTGCGATACTTAAATTCAATAATCTTTACGAATGAACCAACAAGCGCCGTATAAGCCAAAACATAAAGTCAGAATTGTAACTGCAGCATCACTTTTTGATGGACATGATGCTTCTATAAATATCATGCGACGCATTATTCAGGCTACCGGAGTAGAAGTTATTCATTTGGGTCATGATAGAAGTGTTGAAGAAGTTGTAAATACAGCAATTCAAGAAGATGTGAATGCCATTTGTTTAACATCGTATCAAGGCGGGCACAATGAATATTTTAAGTATATGTATGATCTCTTAAAGGAAAGAGGCTCTGAGCATATTAAGATTTTCGGCGGCGGTGGCGGTGTAATATTACCTTCGGAAATAAAAGATTTGATGGATTATGGAATTACTCGAATCTATTCACCAGATGATGGTCGTGAAATGGGTTTACAAGGCATGATAAATGACCTGGTTAAACAGTCTGATTTTGCTATTGGAAATATATTGGATATTGAAGTAGATGACCTAAAAAATAAAACTTCAAAAACTATTGCAAGAGTAATTTCGTCTGCTGAAAACTTTCCAGAAACAGCAAAGAATACGATAGATAAAATTCACTCAAAGAATAAAAACTCACAAACTCCAGTATTAGGAATCACTGGCACTGGTGGAGCAGGTAAATCTAGTTTAGTTGACGAATTAGTTAGGCGATTTTTATTAGATTTCCCTAAGAAAACAGTTGGGATTATTTCGGTTGATCCTTCTAAAAGAAAAACGGGTGGCGCTTTATTAGGTGATCGAATTAGAATGAATTCTATCAATAATTCAAGGGTCTATATGCGAAGTTTAGCAACACGCCAATCTAATTTGGCCTTATCGAAGCATGTAAATGAAGCGGTTGAAGTTTTAAAAGCAGCTGAATACGATTTGATTATTTTAGAAACTTCAGGGATTGGACAAAGTGATACCGAAATTATAGAACATTCAGATGTATCTCTTTATGTAATGACTCCAGAGTTTGGTGCGGCAACTCAATTAGAAAAAATCGACATGCTCGATTTTGCAGATTTGGTAGCTATTAATAAGTTTGATAAACGGGGTTCATTGGATGCCTTGCGTGATGTGAAAAAACAATACATGCGCAACAATAATCTTTGGGATGTACACCAAGATGATTTACCAGTTTTTGGAACTATAGCATCTCAGTTTAACGATCCAGGAATGAACACGCTTTATAAAGCGATAATGGATAAATTGGTTGAAAAAATAGATTCAGATTTAAAATCAACGTTCACCATTTCGAATGAAATGAGTGAAAAGATTTTTGTTATTCCGCCGTCTAGAACACGTTATTTGTCTGAAATAGCTGAAAGTAATAGAGCATATGATAAAAAGGCTGATGAACAAGTTGAAGTTACTCAAAAGCTTTATGGAATATATAGAACATTAGAATCGGTTATTGGTAATTTACCAAAACTAGATAAATCAGGTATTGATTCTGAATCAGTTGAGTCCTTTGAAAATAAAGATTTCATTAGGCTTTTAGTGGGAGAATTTGATAGAGTTAAGCTTGGCCTAGACCCATATAATTGGGAGATAATTCTAGGTTGGAGTGAAAAAGTAGATAAATACAAGAACCCTATTTATTCCTTCAAGGTTAGAGATAAAGAAATTAAAATAGAAACCCATACTGAATCCTTATCACATACTCAGATTCCTAAAGTGGCACTTCCAAAATATCAAGCTTGGGGAGATATTTTAAGATGGTGTTTACAAGAAAATGTTCCTGGAGAGTTTCCTTATACATCTGGATTATATCCATTTAAAAGAACAGGTGAAGACCCTGCACGTATGTTTGCAGGCGAAGGTGGACCAGAACGTACAAATAAACGATTTCATTATGTTAGTGCCGGTTTGCCAGCAAAACGTTTATCTACTGCTTTTGATAGTGTAACACTATACGGTAACGACCCTGATTATCGTCCAGATATTTATGGGAAAATTGGAAATGCAGGGGTGTCTATTTGTTGTCTAGATGATGCTAAAAAGCTCTATTCAGGTTTTAATTTAGCAGATGTAATGACCTCTGTAAGTATGACTATTAATGGACCAGCTCCAATGCTACTTGGGTTTTTTATGAATGCGGCCATCGATCAACAATGTGAAATTTATATTAAAGAAAATAGTTTAGAAAAAGAGGTTGAAGCTAAAATAACCGAGATTTATATAGGTAAAGAACGTCCTAAATACAATGGTAATTTACCAGAGGGAAATAATGGTTTAGGCTTAATGCTCTTGGGAGTAACAGGAGACCAAGTATTGACTGAAGCTATATATTCAGAAATTAAAAAGAACACAATTGCACAAGTTAGAGGAACGGTTCAAGCAGATATTTTAAAAGAAGACCAAGCACAAAATACCTGTATTTTTTCTACGGAATTTGCTTTACGTTTAATGGGCGATGTTCAAGAATATTTTATAGAAAATAATGTGCGTAATTTTTATTCAGTGTCTATTTCTGGTTATCATATAGCAGAAGCTGGAGCAAACCCTATTACACAAATAGCCTTGACATTGTCAAATGGTTTCACTTACGTGGAATATTATTTGAGTAGAGGTATGGATATCAATAAATTCGGACCAAACTTATCTTTCTTTTTTTCAAATGGTATCGATCCGGAATATGCAGTTATTGGTCGTGTAGCACGTAAAATTTGGGCAAAAGCATTAAAACATAAATATGGTGCTAATGCGCGAGCACAAATGCTTAAATACCATATTCAAACCTCGGGTAGAAGTTTGCATGCTCAAGAAATAGATTTTAATGATATTCGAACGACACTTCAGGCATTATATGCTATTTATGATAACTGTAACTCATTACACACTAATGCTTATGATGAAGCAATAACAACGCCTACTGAGGAATCTGTAAGACGTGCCATGGCCATTCAGCTTATAATAAATAAAGAATTAGGTTTGGCTAAAAATGAAAACCCAATTCAAGGCTCATTCATTATTGAAGAATTAACAGATTTAGTAGAAGCCGCTGTTTTATTAGAATTTGATAGAATTACAGAACGAGGAGGTGTTTTAGGTGCTATGGAAACCATGTATCAGCGTTCTAAAATTCAAGAAGAGAGTTTGTATTATGAAACATTAAAGCATAATGGAGAATTCCCTATTATAGGCGTTAATACATTTTTAAGTAGTAAAGGGTCACCTACAGTTTTACCTGCGGAAGTTATTAGAGCTACCGAAGAAGAAAAAGAATTTCAAATTAAGACTTTAGAAAATCTTCATAAATCAAATGATATTGAAGCAATACTCAAAGATCTTCAGGATAGAGCAGTTAGCAACGAAAATATTTTCGAATCATTAATGGAGGTTTGTAAAGTTTGTTCATTAGGGCAAATTACAAATGCGTTGTTCGAAGTAGGAGGACAGTATAGAAGAAACATGTAAGCAGAGAACCTCTTTTTCTTTCTCAGAAAAAGCGTGTGAATCGCTTATCCCGAGCCAAGACTCGGGATCCATAAAATGAAAGCAAAGTGTACTAAGAACCTCTTTTTCTTTTTCAGAAAAAGTGTGTGAATCGCTTATCCCAGGCTCTAAATCGGAATCTTTATGGACTGTTTTTCTGTATAGCTTTAATTTAAAGTCCCTTGAGATTACTTTGCTTAATTTGTTAAGCACCTATTTTTAAGTTTATTTTGATACACTTACGAGTGGTAACTTCATAATATGGTATCAATGTATTGCAAGAAGGTTGGGGTGATAATTTACTAAAATATCTAGTTTAAAAAGTATTATAAAGTCAGCATCCAGGAGCTCTGAAGCTTTTTGAATTTTTTCAATTCACTTCTTAGAATTGGTAAAAAATCTTTTCCATTGCTATTTGAGCGTTCTAATCTATAAGAGTTTTTGTAGAGCTTATTCGTTAGTCGCTTAAGAGAATCAATATGTTTATGCTTTTTTTCTGAGTAACGCTCCAGTTCAGCATTCATAATTTCAGGAACTAACGATACAGATTGCTGAATAATATCTCCAGAAAAATAAATATCATTATCCTCAGAACCATCTAATTTTAAATTAGATAAGTCGTTATTTAAGTACGTAGATATGTTTTGAGATAAGGCAAAAATCTCTAATGCCTTTTGATAAACCGGTAATTCCGATAGATTTAGTGGGGTATTGTGTAACATGTTCTATTTATTTCAGCAAGTTTATCAAAATTACTCACAACAAATGAGATTTAACTTTAGATTTTAAAGTAAAAACGTATATTTGCCTTAAAATTTAATTATTTTTAGTTAATTCTCCTTTAAATGAATTTAGATTCGATTAATAGTAAAATTTTAGAGTGTTTACAGAAAAATGCAAGACTATCTAATGCAGAAATTGGTAGGCGAGTAGGGATAAGTTCACCAGCCGTTTCGGAACGTATTAAAAAGATGGAAGATCTTGGCATTATAGAAGGCTACAAAACTATTGTATCGCCTTTTGAAATCGGTTATCAACTAAAAGCAATAATAACTTTAAGAGCCTTCATGGGAAAACTAAAACCCTTTTTAGATAAGGTAAAAACCTATGATGAGGTAATTAATTGTTACAGAATTACTGGTGATGAAAATATCGTTATGGAAGTAGTTTTAAAAAATCAAAATCATCTTGAAGCTTTCATAGATCAATTAATTAGTTATGGAGAATCAAAAACACAAATTGTTTTATCGAGAGTTGTAAAACAGAAAGAGGTTGTTCCAATAAAATAATAGTGTGTTTAATGAATTTGCCAAAGCGAATTTTTTCTTTTCTTATCTGCATAATACAAAATGATACTATTTCTATGTGGTTCTTTTAAATGTGCCTCTCGCCATAACCATGGTTTATCTTCAGCTAACTGATTAAATTTAATACCTTTTTCCTGAAGTTTAGAAACCCATTCATTCGGTGTTCTTATTCAAAATAAATAGTGACACCAGCACCGTTTGGTAATTCATCTACTTTATGAATTGAAAATGTAGCATCTCCATTAGGCCATTCAAAACCTTGCATAATTTGGGATTACATCTACATTAATATGCAATCCCAAGGATTTATAAAACTCAACAGATTTTTCAAGATTAAAAGATGGAATAGTGATTTGGTTTAAATTCATTACTAGACATTTAATATTCTTTTTCTGTATTTAAAGCTAGTTCAATTATTCTAATCTAATTGCTTTCTTAAACTTAAATGGCTTTTTAAAATAAGTAATAAAAGCACACAGAAACCACCTATAATAGTTATCATGTACCAAGTATTATCAAATCCCCAGCCATCAACCATTTGCATACCAGCCTTGTGTCCAAATATGTGAGCCATAGAAAAAGCGATAGAATACAATGCCATATATTCACCTTGGTTTCCTTTTTTAGCGCGTTCCATAGCAAATGCATTTGAAAACGGAAAGGCTATCATTTCTCCAATAGTCATTAAAAACATACCAATAATCAATATTCCAGACCAAGTTGTAATATTTAAAATGATAAAACTTGATGCGGTTAATGCAGCACCAAATATCATGAGGTCTATTTTAGAAAATCTACTATTTTCTAACCATTTAATTAGAGGCATTTCTAACAAGAAAATGAAAAATCCATTGGCACCTAATAATAATCCTATTTCGATCTCTGTTAACACATGCACTTCTCTGTAATATATTGGCAATGTCGAAAAGTATTGTAAAAAGATAATTCCGAATAAAAACATGGCAATCAAAAAGATTGTAAATGCTTTGTCTTTATAAGCCGAATCAGGATTAGTCAAAATAATATCATCCAATACTATCGATTTTTTTGGGTTTAAAACCATAATCAAAACTATTGTCGCAAGTATACATGTAATACCATCTAACCAAAATAAACCGGTATAACCTAAAGTTGTAATAATTATTCCACCAACAGCTGGACCTGCTGAAAATCCTAAATTTATAGCTAATCTAATAAGTGTTACGCTACGTGTTTTGTTTTCTGGTTTGCTATAAGCACTTAATGCTACAAACATTGCTGGACGAAACATATCGGCAACAAGCATGACCAAAAAAATGCCTAAACACAAAGCATAAAATGTATTTAAAAATTGTAAGCCTATAAATAATATACCGGTACTTAAAAGGCTTCTTACCATTACTTTGTAATAACCTATACTGTCTGTTAATTTTCCACCAAGCCAACAACCAACTACGGATCCCAACCCGAAACATACCATCAAGGTACCTACATTACTCAACGAAAACTCCAAGTCTTCAGTAAGATATAAAGATAAGAAAGGAATAACCATGGTTCCTGCTCTATTTATAAGTGTAATTAAAGCAAGCCACCATACTTCTTTAGAAAGTCCTTTAAAAGTGTTTAAGTAATTGTTAAATAGTGTTTTCATGTGGTTTCGTTTTATTTTTTTAAATGTCACATGTTGCATTCATATAGTATTATAGTTGGTAATAAATATTTACTTTATGAATGGTTCATTAGTTCTAATTATTCACGTTTTAATTTTTATTGGAAGCCGTTATTTGACTAAAAATAAAAAGTCCGACTGTGAAGTCGGACTTTTTATATACTGTAATATTTTATATAAACATCACCAAAATATATAACGAGCCCAACTTCCTGTCTTATAACAAGAGTTAAATGGCTTTTTATAAATAGTGACACTATTATGCATTTTTACTTCTTTTCAAGTTCAAATCTATGTAAAATAAATTTAACTTGTATTTTTACAATAATAATTTTTAAAATGAAGAAAATAGTTTTAGTAATAAGTTTAGGATTTTTGCTAATTTCCTGCGGTGGTAGCTTTCAGAGTTTTTACAATAACCATAAGGCAGATATGGGTGCGACATCATTTCAAGTGCCCAATTTTATGAAAGCCGTTTTAAGCAATATTTCGCCAGAAGTAAAACATGCTATTGGTAATATTTCAGATTTTAAATATATAAAGTTTGAAAAAATAGATGTCTTAAGACGTCAAAATCTTATTGCTGAAATGAGCGCAGTAACTAAGAGTGGGTTTACAGATATATTTAGAAAAAATGAATCGGACAATACACGTATTATATCAGTACGAGAATTAGGAGCAGTAGTAACCGATGTGATAATTTTTAATAGTACAGAAACTGAAACTACTGCCTATTATTTACAAGGGAATTTTGACCCTGATAAAATTAAATCATTTACAGATGAAGCTACGTTTAATAACTTTTCTAATGATTTAATGCAATCTTATCAAACTAATATAACGCCCTCATTTAATCCTCAAAACTAATGAGAAACCTATTTGTTTTATGTGCTCTTTTAATATTGTTATTGAGTTGTTCTGAAAAAAAACGGGCTATTAAAGGTGATACTGAATTTCAAAGAGAGCTTAATGCAGATTATAGAGATGCCACTAAATCCCCTTTAAAAGATAGGGATAGGAAAAACTTTGAAGGCTTAGATTTTTTTAAGTTTGATTCTACTTTTATAGTGAAAGCGAATTTTAAAAGGACTCCGAATGAGAAGACTTTTAAAATGAAAACCACAACAGACCGAGAACCTATTTATGTAAAATACGGTGAATTAACTTTTAATTTAAAGGGTGAATTATTTAAATTGAATATTTACCAAAATCAGGATTTAATAGAAAAAGAAGGTTTTGAAAACTATTTGTTTTTACCTTTTTTAGATGAAACTAATGGACTAGAAAGTTATGGTGGCGGACGCTACGTTGATGTAAGAATCCCGGAAAGTGATACTATGGAAATTGATTTTAATACAGCCTATAATCCTTACTGTGCCTATAATGATAAATATTCTTGCCCAATTGTACCTAGAAAAAATTATTTAAAAACTAGAATTGAAGCTGGTGTTAAGGCTTTTGGAGTACATGTTAAACGAAGTTAGTTGAAAATTTCTACAAAGTCAAGTGATTATTTCACCAAGTACATCCCAGCAAAAACAGCTAAAAATCCAATTACAAAACTTGCAATGGTATATACCGCAAAACTTGTAAAATCACCAGATTTTAAAAACAGATGATTTTCGTAAGCAAATGTAGAAAAGGTTGTAAAGCCACCGCAAAAACCAGTAGCTAAAAGCAAGGTTTGATTTTGAGAGAGGGTATCATTTTTAGCAGCTAAACCGAGTATAATACCAATAAGTAAACTTCCTAAAATATTGGCAGCAAATGTACCGTAAGGAATACCTGTTTCTGCACTGTTTAAATATTTTCCAATAGCATAGCGTAAAACACTACCAAAACCACCGCCAACAAAAACCAATAGAAGTTGTTTCATTATTTTACGGCAATATATATTTCGGTAATCCAATTGGCAGGATTTGGTGTATTCATAGGATCTGTTTGATATACTTCAAGAGCTGATGAATTATATAACTCTTCTAAATTTGTGTCTTTTATGTATTTTGATGCTATTTCCCAAGCTTCTTTCAAATTACTATAATCACCTTTTAAAGTAGTTTTAATAGCTTTAAATGGTTTTAATTGCCCTGTTAAAATATCAGGCTCAGAAGAAATTACTTTTTCAGTTGTAGGTAAACAGAATGAAAACATTACTGCGTTATTCTCTTCATCCCATTTATGGTAATTTATAAAAGGAGCTCCCGCCATTTTAATATTATTGTTCTTGGCATACATACCAACTTTAGACATCATTTCTTGCATTTTATTTGTCAAATCAGATATTTTGCAAGACGTTGTATTATAAATATAGTAGCCACCACCGTGCTGTCTAATACCATTTACGGTTATACTATACTTCTTCATGCTTTCAACAACAATACTATCTAATTTTTCTAAACTGCGCTCATAATGCGGTGCAATTTGTTTTTCCATGCCTCCCATTACAGTAGTATAAGCTTTAAAACCAAAAGGTAAATCTTTGCCAGAAATAGTCCACGTGGCATCTGTTGAGCCATCTTTGTTTTGTTTAAAAATCCATGTAATATCTGAAGTTAACTCTGTGAATTGCATTTGCTGTTGTATAGATTTGTTTGGCACAGCTTCAATAGTTTTCATAGTACCTATACCATCTTTATCTTCCCAAGAATACGAGCCATCAACACCTTTTGTTTGTTCTGAAAGTGTAATTTTCATGTCAGGGTCTGTTTCTGCCCAAGAGGACCAAGCTTCCCAATTTTTAAAATCTATAACATTATCATAAAGCACTGCAGCAGGTGTATTTATTGTCCTTGTTCTACTAACTTCAAATTCGTTAGGCTGAATAGCAATATAAATAGACATTCCAATAATAACAATAAGTAATAAGAATGAAATGTATTTGAGAGCTTTCATTTTTTTATTTTGAAATTATACATATCAAAGATAATCATTTTTAATTTTCGATTAATAAATTATTACATTTGTTGTGTTCAGATTCAATTATCGATAGATAAAAGTTTGTTTTGTAATAAAATCAATAATCGTAAGGTTCTTTTTACCATTTTTTTGTTCAATAATTTAAATATAATTTAATACAATGAAATTTACATCAATTTTAAATTTAATGTTAATTACCACTATGTTATTATCGTGTGGTAATGAGAAGTCCGAGAATAATAATGATGATATGGCATCAAATGAAACCATTTCATTTAATTATAATTTAGAGCAATTTGCTGATATCAAAGTATTAAGATATCAAATACCTGGTTGGGAAAAACTTACTTTAAAAGAACAAAAGCTGGTTTATTATCTTGTTCAGGCAGGTTTGTCTGGAAGAGATATTATGTGGGATCAAAATTACAGACACAATCTAAAAATTAGAAAAGCATTAGAAAATGTTTACACAAATTATGAAGGTGATAAATCTTCTGATAGTTGGGGGGAATTCGAAACATATTTAAAACGGATTTGGTTTAGTAATGGGATTCATCATCATTATTCAAACGATAAAATAAAACCAGAATTTTCTTCTGATTATTTAAAACAATTACTAGCTGCGACTAATACCACTTTTGATGGGGAAGCATTTCAAGTTATATTTAATAATCAAGATTCGAAAAAGGTTAATCAAGCCAAAGCTGTAGATAATGTGGCACTGTCTGCCATAAATTTTTATGGACCAAATGTTACTAATAAGGATGTTGAGATATTTTATAAAACGAAGAAATCACCAAATCCTAAAAAGCCTTTATCATATGGCTTAAACTCGCAATTAGTAAAAGAAAATGGTGTTTTAAAAGAACGTGTTTATAAATCCGGAGGATTATATGGTGAAGCTATTGACGAAATTATAAAATGGTTAGAATTAGCAAAAGGTGTTGCTGAAAATGACGCCCAAGGTGATGCATTAGGTTTGTTAATTGATTATTATAAAACAGGCGATTTACAAACTTGGGATGATTATAATGTGGCTTGGACAGCTGCTACCGATGGTAATATTGATTATATAAATAGTTTTATTGAAGTTTATAATGATCCTTTAGGGTATAGCGGGTCTTATGAAACTATTGTGCAGATTAATGATTTTGATATGTCTCAAAAAATGAAAGTTGTATCAGATAACGCACAATGGTTTGAAAATAATTCCCCTTTAATGGACGCCCATAAAAAGAAAAATGTTGTTGGCGTAACATACAAAGTTGTAAATGTAGGAGGTGAAGCTGGAGATGCATCACCAAGTACGCCAATTGGTGTGAATTTACCAAATGCTAACTGGATTCGTGCTGAAGTTGGTAGTAAATCTGTATCCTTAGGTAATATCACTCACGCTTATAATAATGCAAGTAGTACTGGTCGTTTAAAGGAGTTTGTACATGATGAGGAAGAATTAAAACTAGAAGAAGAACATGGGCAATTAGCAGACAAATTACATACGGCATTACACGAGGTTATCGGTCATGCCTCGGGGCAATTAAATCCTGGAGTAGGAGAGACCAAAGAAACGCTAAAAAACTATGCATCAACACTTGAAGAAGGTCGTGCAGATTTAGTTGGACTTTATTATTTATACAATCCTAAATTACAAGAACTAGGATTAGTAAATGATTGGAAAGCAATTGGGATGGCTGCTTACGATGGATATATTAGAAATGGTTTAATGACTCAATTAATACGACTAAATTTAGGTGATGATGTTGAAGAAGCTCACATGCGTAACAGACAATGGGTTTCGGCTTGGGCGTTTGAAAAAGGAAAAGCAGATCATGTTATAGAAAAAGTAACACGCGATGGAAAAACTTATTTTAACATAATTGATTATGAAAAATTACATGATTTATTTGGTCAATTATTGCGTGAGACTCAACGTATAAAATCTGAAGGTGATTATGCTGCTGTTGAAGCTTTAGTTGAGGGATATGGCGTAAAAGTAGATCAAGAAATTCATGCTGAGGTTTTAGACAGAAATAAGCAATTTAATTCGGCACCTTATAGTGGTTTTGTAAATCCTGTTTTAGTGGCAGAAAACGATAAAAAGGGTGAAATAACCAGTGTGAAAGTTACACAGCCAGAAACATTTTCTAGTCAAATGTTAAATTATAGTATGTATTATAGTTTCTTGCCAGAAGTAAATTAAAATTTAAAGAAAGTGATAAAAAAAAGCAGAATCTTAAATTAAGGTTCTGTTTTTTTATTTACACTAAAAAAGAAAAGAAGACTCTTAAGAGTAATTTGAAAAGTAATATAGAAATATTTACATGATATTTTGCATGTTTGGATTTATTAATACATTTAAAAAATACCAAAATATCGTCAAAATAATATATTTAAGGATCCGTTTTTTTATTTACACTAAACACCAATAGTAGTACATTAACAACAATGAGAGTACTTATAATTAATAAAATATTCATTTTTAGAAAGATTACTTATTTACTAGATGCAGTTTTTTAAAAAAGGTTGCGTAAGAAAATGTTTTATTAGTCTATACTTCCGGTTATTGCCTCTTAAGTTATCTAGAATATCATATTCCATAAGCTTTCCCGCACCAATTAACTTTGTTTTTTTTTGAATATTTTTTCCATGCGTCTGTGGTGAATGTGCTTAAGTTTACTTTTTTTGCTATATGTTTAGACTTTTCAACGTTAACAATGTATTGTATAACTAACAATGTTCTTTCTTCTAAAGTATTAATGTTGTTCTGGTTTTTTTTATATCTACCAGGTTGAAAAAGAAAATGAGAGCGTTTAAAGCTTCTTTATGTCTTGTAATACCTTTTAATGCTTCAATAATAGCATAGGATTTCTTTTTCTGATATCGCGCGACCTTCAATCTTATAGTATTTTTGGTTTCTAAAATTTCTTTTACAGCTACCAATTATTTATTTTGAGTAACTTTAACAATTTAGGTCAACTAAACGAATAAAAAAATACCCACTTTTGGGGATATTTATGTTTTTGGTCGAAAATTTAATCGATAAATGGTTGTTTTTTAAGCTTGTTGCTTAATGATGCGTTTTGTTTCAGTTTTGTTTTTAACTTTTATTTTAAAAAGAGATATACCTAAATATAAGTTTTTAAAATAAAATGTGTTTAATAAATCCAATTTAAAAAGCATCTATGCAGATTAATAATTAAGCGTTAAAATACGAATATTAAAAAATAAATAGTTAGTTTATTTTTAGAAGGCAATGGTAAAATAAAAATTTTACTTAAAGAAAAACTTAATAGCAGCAATAAATAGGATAAAAAAAATGAAGGCCATTAATACCCAAATACTACCGCTGTAAAAACGTTTGTGGAGTTTGTAATCTTTGCGGTAGGTGTAAGCAATTATAATAGCAAAGACAATAAAG
>Ga0209094_1001126_pt1 | contig 16371 bp, 21 predicted proteins | sample COGITO_mtgs_1004_2_FD_184790 | JGI IMG/M metagenome (GOLD analysis project Ga0209094, IMG submission 184790) | Pelagic marine microbial communities from North Sea - COGITO_mtgs_100430 (SPAdes) (version 2) | ecosystem: Environmental > Aquatic > Marine > Epipelagic ...
ACATGGGATTAAAGGAGAGTAACATGGGACAACGTGAAAGAATTATTGAGCACTTCAAAGGTGGCAACACCATCACATCGCTGGAGGCATTCTCATCACTGGGAGTGACCCAGTTAGCCAGCAGAATTTTTGACCTAAAGCAGCAGGGATACCAGATAGACTCGACTCGAATCAAAGTGAGCAATCGCTTCGGTGAAGAATGCAGTGTGTCAGAATACTACTTGGTAGGAGAATAAGATGGAAGATGGAAAGTTCTTAGATGATCTGGATCGCGGTGATCTGGATTGTCAGTTAGGAAACCCAGCCTTGGACAATGAGTCTCAGGCTTACTACACTGGATATGGCGCACGCTATGTCCTTGAGCAAATGCAATCAGCAGGAGTATTGGAACAATGAAATCAAGTGAATTAATTAACGAGCTGGCTACAGCTTTATGTAAAGCACAGTCAGTCATGGGTGGAGCTGTGAAGGGCAATGCCCAGCCACACTTTAAATCAAAATACGCAAACCTATCTGACGTTATGCAGGTGGTTAAGCAGCCATTCTTTGAGAACGGATTGAGCTACGTCCAGTTCCCTGTCAGCGGAGAAGGAAGTGTAGGTGTTGCAACCAGGCTAATGCACACATCAGGCCAGTGGCTTGAGCAAGAGTTTCTACTTCCATTAGTTAAGAAAGACCCGCAGGCTGGTGGTAGCTGTATAACCTATGCTCGCAGATATGGTTTGGCTGCTATGGCTGGCATCCCGCAGGTGGATGACGATGCAGAATCAGCAATGCTTAGAGGCTCTAATCTTAGCGAAACAGTTAATGAAATGCAGGCAACAGAACTTAAAAAGTTACTGGAGCTTACAGGAGCAGACACCAAAAAGTTTCTGCAGCATTACAGAGCTAACAGTGTGGATGAAATGCTGGCAATCAACTACAGCAAAGCATTAGCTGCACTCCAGGCAAAAGTAAAATGATCATCCTAACCGATGAGCAGGGTTCCCCTGAGTGGCTTGCCTCAAGACTGGGCAGGCCATCAGCCTCTAACTTTGGGAGACTGGTAACAGGTAGTGGTAAGCCTAGCAGTTCAGCAGAGTCCTACATCAATGAGATGATAGCTGAGAGATTGACTGGTAGAAGCAAACCTTTCTACACCAACGAGCATATGGAAAGGGGCAATGCCTTGGAGCCAGAAGCGCGTGAAGCCTATGAGTTCATCACTGACTTTGAGGTTGTCGAGACAGGTTTTATCCTGCATGACAGCGAGGAGTTTGGGTGTAGTCCCGATGGCTTAGTTGCAGAACAAGGTGGACTTGAGATAAAATGTCCATCTGATTCGGTACACGTTAGCTACCTGAGAGCAGGTAAGGTGCCATCAAAGTATTACCAGCAGGTGCAGGGTTGCTTATGGATTACTGGCAGAGAGTGGTGGGACTTTATGAGTTACCATCCAGAGATGCCACACCTACTGGTAAGAGCACACCGTAACGAGAAGTATATTGAAGCGATGGCAGAACAAGTTGAAGCTGCTGTTGAAACCATAGTAAAAGAGACGGAGAGATTAGTATGAAAGTTGGATTAAGCATTAAGTTAGATGTAACAAAAATCGACAAAGAGCGTTTGTTCCAAGGTGCCAAGGGTACATACCTTGACCTGACTACATTCATTGATACTTCCGAGCAAGACCAGTACGAGAACAATGGCTTTGTATCACAGGCAACCTCATCTGAGGAACGTGAGCAGGGCGTTAAGACCCCTATCCTCGGTAACGTAAAGGTGTTCTTCACTGATGGTGAGGCTCCAGCTAAGTCTGCTGCTGCTCCTGCTATTGATGAAGACATTCCGTTCTAGTGGAGTTGATTAGTATGGCCGCCTGCGTGATGATAGTGGGCGGCCTTATTACTGGCATTGTTCTGTTTACTATAGACGAACAGGCTGAGTGGAATAAGCGTAGAGCTAACAGGAAAGATGATGAGTAATGATTTAGAAAAGAAGATTATTCAGTGGCACAAAGATCGTAACCTGATCGAAGGTTCTACAGATGCTGCACAGTTCACCAAGCTGCTAGAAGAAGTGGATGAGCTGGGTGTAAACATTGTAATGAGCCAGCCAGTCATTGATGACATTGGTGACATCATTGTAGTCCTGATTAACATCGCAGAGCGCAACGGGCTTACTCTTTGGGAGTGTATGTACCACGCCTATAGTGAGATCAAGTATCGCAAGGGCAAGATGGTAGACGGTGTGTTCGTAAAGGAAGCAGAGTGAAAGCAAACTACTGGAAGATAATAGGGATGGCTGTTGACCAAGGTGTAGAGTGTGGATTAAACAGAGCGTTCAAGCATACAGATGAGCCTACCAGAGAGCAGATACACGCTGAAGTTGAGCGAGAAGTAATGAATATTATTTGTGAGTATTTTGAGTTTAATGATTAACACCAAGGCTAATATACCATTACTGATATAGAATCCATGAATATGTATCATTATATATCATCAACGATAGCGAGTATAATCCGCCCCTCTACAGACTACTGGGGTTACATCGTGACAATCGCAATCATCGTTGTAGTAGTGGGTTTAGCCGCTATTGCATACCAAGACATGGCCTCCTAACGGGGGCTTTTTTAATGGAGTAGATTATGAAGCACATGGTAATCCCTGACACGCAAGTGAAACCTGGCAGTAACCTAGATCATTTGAAGTGGGCAGGACAGTACGCAGTAGAGAAGAAGCCAGATGTTATCATTCACATTGGTGATCACTGGGATATGCCTAGCCTTTCGAGCTGGGATGTAGGCAAGAAGTCCTTTGAAGGTCGTCGATATGTACATGATGTTGAGTCAGGCATTGAGGGTATGAAAGCATTCCTTGATCCTATCCGCGAAGAGCAGCAAAGACTAGTACGCAATAAGGACAAGAGATGGAACCCTAGGCTTGTCTTCACACTGGGCAACCACGAGCAACGCATACAGAGAGCAATCGAGTCAGACGCTAAACTAGAAGGTCTCATAGGCTATGATGATCTTATGCTAGAAGAGATGGGCTGGGAAGTACATGGATTCCTGGATGTCGTAGTGATTGACGGTATAGCTTACTCGCATTACTTCACCAGTGGTATCATGGGTAGGCCAGTCAGTAGTGCCAAGCTGATGCTAACCAAGAAGCACATGAGTTGTGTGATGGGTCACGTTCAAGATAGAGACATTGCCTTTGCCAACAGAGCAGACATGAAGCCTATGATTGGATTGTTCGCTGGGATCTTCTATCAACACGATGAGGACTACCTGACAGCGCAGACCAACAGTAGCTGGCGTGGTGTGTGGATGTTACATGAAGTCAATGATGGGCAGTGTGATGAGATGCCTGTGTCACTTAACTATTTGAGGAAGAAGTATGAAACTAAATAATAAAAAAATAAAACGGTTTTTTTTAGGCTGGTTTTATCTGGTTATTTCGCCTATCTATATTCCAGTTCTTATATGCTGGGAGGAAAGAGAGCAAATCATAAGTTGCTACCAAGAGCTATGGAAAGCAGTAACCTTTCGGGATATAAAGTAATGAGCTATCTAAATAAGCAGGAAGGTGGCAGCCACTATATGCAGGAGATACAGCCAATCGAATATATCTACAAGAATAAGATTGGTTATATTGAGGGCAACGTCATCAAGTACATCACACGCCATCGCGAAAAGAATGGTGCTGAGGATATACGGAAGGTCATACACTACTGTGAGCTGCTGTTAGAGCTGGAATACAACGAGAAATAAATACCTGAATATGCTATAATCGGGGTATGAAAAAGAACAGCTTACTATCCCGAATCGGAGTCTCTGGCTACAACAAGCCTAAGAGAACACCCAAACACGCCACCAAATCTCACGTTGTGGTCGCCAAGGAAGGCAGTAAGGTTAAGACTATACGCTATGGTCAGCAAGGCGTATCAGGTGCAGGTGCCAACCCCAAGACAGCCAAACAAAAGGCTCGTCGCAAATCCTTCAAAGCTCGCCATGCTAAGAACATCGCAAAGGGTAAGATGTCTGCTGCGTACTGGGCCAACAAGAGTAAGTGGTAATGAAAGGTCTATACGCAAACATCCATGCAAAACGTAAGCGCATCAAAGCAGGTAGCTCTGAGAAGATGAGAAAGCCTGGAGCTAAGGGTGCGCCCACAGCTAAGGCATTCAAAGAATCTAAGAAGACCAGCAAGAGTTTACTAAGTTAATGGCAAAAAAGAAAACGACAATCTCCGATTTGATTAGCCAGCAGATGAATAAACAGATGGGTGACATCGAGTTTCAGATGGCTATTAAACCATACATGATGGATGGAGCTAAGATTGACCCAAGCATAGCTAGATACCGTGGGTTGCCTGAAGGCGCAGTTCCCGATGACACTAAACTTTCTGTTGGTGGTTACAGCGTACCAAAAGATTACGGAACAAGTGATCGTTCTGGGCTTAGAGCTAAACAACTAAAACCATATAAATACAAAAGCGCAGACGGAAAAACATACAGCTTCCCTATCGAGAGGGGGACAGTCAATGCGGTAAATAAAAATGCTACAGCAGATGTCTGGGCGCACGAATACAGGCATCAAGAGGATTCAGATCATGGTGGAGAAACCAATAATAGGTTAATGGATTTAATGGCTGCAACAAATCAATCTGAATTTGGTAAAGCTGTGGATATGATATTAAATGAACGCGAATATCGCATCCAAGGATTGCTGTTAAATACAACTGACCCAGAAAAGCAAATTAAATACACGAAAGAAATGGAGAAAGTTAGGGCTTCTTATAGGCCGCTAACTAAAAGAAACGCATCAAAAGAAGATAAAGAAAAGTTTAAAGAACAGCTTGCAGATGACTTTGGGTTTGTACTGGATAGCCTTGCTGGTAAGTGGACGGACAGAAAGCAAAAAGCAAAAATAAATGCTCCATATTGGAACCTCATGTATGGTGATAAAGGCTATGAGCCAAGAAACAAGAAGGCTAAAAAGTCAGCCAAGCGGATGGACAAGATAACCGCAAAGCAACAAAAGAAGATGAGGAAGTCTTTACTTGATGCTCAAAAGAAAGGCCGCAAGGGTGTCAGCCTTCTACCTGATGGGTTCTAGTAAGAGTTTACTAAGTTAAGGATTTGGGTACTGTAGCGCCTTATATCCGGACAAATGTAAACTAATATGTCCAGATAACCTGTACGGTATCGCGTACGTCTACATGGATAAAGTTCTTGGCAATACCTATGCCACCAAACCCCATCTTCATAGCCTCACGCACAATCACATAACCTTCTGAACCGCTGTTGATCTGAATGTCAGCAGCAATACCTCTAGCATGAGTGCCAGGTCTAGTCTTACGAGCCTCGATGGAGTGAGAGGGGTCACGGTATCCACTGGTAATCTTGAAAGGGAATCCACACTGGTGACGCAGTTGGTCTAGCTTCTCCAAGAAGAAAGGGTTCATCTCGTTAGTGCCAGTCTCTTGGCAATCAAACTCTTTGATGTCGAAGTATTGCATCTGCATCAGTGAACCTCATAGTCAGCAGTAAAGTAGGCGTTAATTAACTCTGCCTTAGCAACTTCCATACTGTATAGGATGTCAGGGTCTTCCAAGTTACTAACGATCTGTATCTGTTCGTCGTTCACACCTATGACTATAAGAGTCTCGTACTCTTCACACAGTGCTGCAAGGTCTGGCCTTAGCTTAACTACATCACCCATCTTTCTTCATCCTTTCAACAGTTCTCATTGTACCTAGCCCTAGCATACCCATCAGTACAGGTAGCATAACCGCTGTATCTGCTTGAGGTATTGTAACACCAAAGGCTGCTGCGAGGGGAGAGATCAGGAAGTTTACTGCGAACCCTGCAACACACACCCAACCTGTAGCTGGCCTCCATCCTGCTTGGAACCAGTTGCCTCCTGCTTCTGCTTTGTTGACTTCGATCTGAGCCAGTGCGATTTCCTGCGCGTGGCGTTCAGACATTGTTGCAATCTCATGGGCGATCTTCTGCTTGGTATCCGCATCGGGTATGAACTTGTCCAGTAAGTTAGTGACAGGTGCTATAAACTTCTCAATCATTACTTCCTTCCTAACAGCCCTTGGACTGTATCTGATTCATAGATTCTTAAACCTAACCAGACTATTGTAAACAGTGATGCTACAGGGGGCAACCATGCTGCCAGTGCTAGTATCCCAGTTGATGCTGCTGCTATATCCATTGCTTCCTTTGTCTCTTCGACCATGATAGTTCTCGTTAATTAATCTGCTGTTTGCAGTGATAGGTTGGATGAAAGTTCGGCAACAACACCAAGGTGAGGAACAACCACTCCTGTGCCGCCACCTTCGCTTGGCTTGTTGATTGTAAAAGCTAGTCCTTCTCCTGCATCTAGTCTTGGCTCAGTGAAAGGTATCTCAATAATCTGACCAATCTTCCAGCTACCAGTACCACCTGATTCTATGGTTTTAGTTTCAATCCTTGCAATCTGTCCCGCAAAGCAATCTTCTGCTGGGGGGGTTTGACTGTTTAGAGGGCAAGTAGTTTGGTCAGCTCTTACTTTAATAAACTGTATCTGAGCATAGTTAGTGTCGTCTGCAACCAGTTCGCTGTTAGTCACAAGGTACAGCTTCTGAATGTACGTTGTGCCTCTAGCTACATAAAGAGAAGTACGAGCAAAAGGAGTCCCAGCGTTTGCGTCTTGAGGCTTGTATATGTTGGCAACAACAACATTATCATCATTAACGTGTTTAATATCACCTACATAGCTAGGGTAATATATCTTCCTGGCAACACCACCAGTCAACAACGTTGAGTCGTTAGCAGTGCCAGTGAAAACATCACCTACACTATACGATTCGCCTGTAGTTTCAAAATAATTATTCCATTTGTTTTGTATTTCTGTAGAGTTATAAAATTTTAAAGTGCCGTTGGTTACTGCTCCGCCTGTAGTAGCTGCACTTAATACAAAGTTTGTAGAGTCTGTTATAGAAGCAATGGTTGCGCCCACCGGAATACCAGCGCCAGTAACACTTAATCCCGCTACAATAGAAGAATTAGCATCGTGGGTAACAGTCGTGCCATCGTTGTAGTCGCACGTGGAGTCAGTAAAGCTGTATCCTAAATCAAATATCTTATACTCTTGGCCTTCCACAAAACCACCAGTACCTGCGATAGCACCTGTTAAAGCAGCCTGACTATTAGCTGTACCTACAAAAGTATCACCATATGCCCAAGTCTTATCTATACCAGTGTATGTTACCCATGCCGCATTGCCGCCTGTACCCAACTCTCTAACAACAAACGAGTTACCTACACTCCAGTTACCTGCCTCTAGGGTAGCAAACTTCTTCTGACCTGATGGAACCGTAGGTGCCTGCAATCCTGATACACTTAACTGATGACCTTCAAACATTCCGTTTGTTGCGTCAATCTCAATTAAGTTAGCAGTGCTTTTTACTGGTGATCCTACTCGTATTCCACCGCGATTGTAATCACGAATAGAAGAGGTTTCCGCACCATTAAAGTAGAAATATTTAGACTTGTCAGGAGCGTTTCCTGTAAAGCCATTGATATGCAGGGAGGAACCTGTGTTTACTTCAAAGCATTTATAAGGGACTTCTAGTCCAACCAAGTCAACCTGATCAACACTGATGGATGCAATCTCGGCACTACCCTCTACCGCACCCTGCGTACCTATAACAACTAAGTTTGACTTTGCTCTCCACTTCTCACCGTTAGGGTCATATCCCTTATTAGGGTTTAAAGGGTCAGTAGTAACTGGCACAGCAGGTAGCTGATTGTTAGCGTGTAGGAACAAGTGTCCTATCCGAATCTTACGCGCTCTGTTAGATACGTTAGGAACAACCTTGAGTGCTTTACCACGAGGGTAAATGATGCGTAACAGAGGCATCCAGATGTTGTTGTCACCTTGGCTAGAACCGTTACTGCCTATCTCCATAGCGGCATTATCGTACTGTACACCCCCAATCAAGTTACGGTTGCCACAGTTCTTTATCTGAATGTTCTCAAACGTACTCTCACGCACAGTATCTGAGGTATAGCCTACTGCCGCAACAGCACCTGTCATACTTGCACCGTTATCTTGAGCTTCAAATGTCTTGCCGATTCTATAGGTAACGTCTGTCGTGCTTAGATAAGCATTCCATCGCGCCTGAATAGCTGCTTCTTTCTCGTCCTCGTCATCACCTGTAGCAGTACCAAGGAAAGCAATCTTGTATTGCTGCCCTGTTACCCATAAGCCTGCATTTATTTTAGTAACGTTAGCGTTACCCAAAGACATACCTATGCCTAAGAAGTCTCGGCACTCAACATCAATAATCATGTCGTCGTTCAAGCCAGTAAAGGAAAGTCCGTTTGCTCTAACTGTTCGCTGTCTACCTAGCAAAGTAAACCCTACAAGCTCTACTGATTTTTCTTGATCTGTAAAGTAAGGCTTCTCGTTAGTTCCTGTTCCTTCGGTTCTACCACAATCAGTAATAGTTAAAAGGCTACTGCCTACAGGGAATGTTGCGCCAATGTTCAGGAATGACATTAACTTGCCAGTACCATGAATAGAAACAAGAGCTTTATCCATTACAAGCGGAGTGTTTGTTGTAGCAATGCCGTCAGTAAACAGGACTTTATAGTTATTTGCTTTAGCCGTAGCTAACAAAGCAACAAGAGCAGGGCCATTGTCAGTGCCGTCAGTCTGACCTTCACCGCTTCTTTGGAAAACAGCATCACGCTTAATGCCATATTGCAGGTCAATGATTGCTCCGCCTTCCCATGTTGCCTTAGCCTGCCCATCAATTCCTACTAGGTCAATGTAAGAGCCGCCATCAGCTGTGCCAGTGTCAACATCCACAATTTTGTATGTATTGCCGCCACCATCGTAAGTGCTGTAATAGCCAAGGGTTGTAGCAACATCTCCTACTTCTAGGCCAGAATTGTTAACCATATCAGCAACAGTGTTGCAGTAACTTCCAGAGCCAACAGCAATAGCAGTAGGGCCACTAGCAACAAAAGGTCTACCCAAGCTGTCAAACTTTAAAAACTTATTAGCCCTATTGGCTTTAACTGGGAGTGTCATATCCACAGTAGGGTCTTGATCCTTTAGGCGTATTGCTCTGCTAATGTCAGTTTGCAACTGATTCATGGCAATGTAGCCTTTGTCCATATCTCCATTAACATCGGATGCTAAGAAGTCGCCAGCATTTTGGTACTGGGTAGTGCGGTCAATAGGCATTGCAAGTAAGATACTGATTGTATCTCCATCAGAGGCAGGAGCGGATAGCGTAACAAATCCACCGCTATTACTAACGATGGCAACTGTGTAGTCTGTATTCAAAGACAACACTGCACCGCTTTTAATTACCTTTAGATCAGAAGATAAAAGAGCTTGGAATGTATAGTTAAATACATTTTGTCCAAACGTAGCAACATAATCATTTCTGGTGGTAGAGCCGGTAACAGACATTTTTATTCCTCAATAACTTTAATCATTCCTTGGGTTGATTATACTAAAAATTGGTTAAAAAATATACAGCTATCAGTCAACAATAGACTTTTCTACAGCATCAAATCCATGCTTTAAATAGAATAGATTTTGCAATGGAACAAGCCTGCGAAGAGTTCTAACGTCTGCCTCAGTCATCGGCTCCTTGCTTGTAAGCGCATTACTAGCTGCCACAGTGGTACTCAGTAGGCTTCCAAGTGTTGGGCCTAGCAACGACTCAGCTTGGCTTCTTGACATAAACCTAGACGCATGAGTGCTAACACCTAGCAAAGATCTTAGTCCAACACTGTTGCCTGATATTTTCTCCAAGGTAAGGTTCGCCTCGCCAAGAATGCCCAGAACACCAGATCGGTCAATACCCTCCATAACAAGAGTGGCAGGGTCGGTGCTAACAGGTCTGCCTGCAATACTTTCTTTGATGTAATAAGAAAACATACCCATGCCAACTAAAGCCAGCACTCCGCCCAACGTGTTGTTATCTTGGTTTTGAAGAGCAGCGATAACAATTCTTTGGTTTGATGACAGTGTGAAAGCCCTGAACTGCCCGATAGCTTTACCTAACTCAGAAGACATAAATAAAGGCTTTTCTTGTCCAGGCATAATGATAACTCTATCGGACTCTTTTCTTACTGCCGCCCCCCACATTCTTTCAAGGTCTTGCCTGTCCCAGTTTTTTGCGCCAGTCTGCCAAATCCCACCTTCACGAGTGCCGTATAACTTAACTTGCTCCCACATATCGTTTGCAGATTGCTCGTCAATGCCAAGCCTTCCTAGTCGCTTGTCGTATATCCCTTTTTTTAGATTATCAAAGATAGACGTTTGCATGGTAACAGCGTGAACCTGCTTTATTCCTGAAGTCCAGTAGTCTAGTACGTTTATCTTGCCAAACTTTGCGGCCCCCGATCTAAGGCCTCGCTCAACTGCTGTGCCACCTTGGACGTAATCTCCAACATCTGCAATCAAAGAAGACTTGCCGCCCATAAAAGCATCAGTCCCTACGCCCCACATTTTAGCTTCTTCGGCAACTAACTTAAATTGCTTGAGGTTGGTTACTAGTGGCACAAGTCCCTTAGAGAAAGACTTAGCAAACCCCTCCGCCATTACAACGCGAGCAATATCAGGCAAGCTAGATATGGTCACACCACCCAGTAGGCGCAAGTAGTTTAGGTCACGAGCCGATCTACCTATTCGAGTAAATATGTTATCTTCTTGGTATCCGTAAACACCTCTCATGCGATCTCTAATGCCAGCAATGTCTCTAATGTCAGCATCACTTTTTCTGCTAAGCCTAAGATTCTCTTTTTCTTTTTGCTTGTCAGTCAGGTCTTTGCGCTTCGATGTTGCTAACTGTTTCTGAGAATAATACTGCTGAATATCTTTTATTTCATCGTCAAGTGTAACGCTTTTAAACTTTCTCGTTAGCTCAATGTCAACAGCAGTCTGCTGGTAATATCTTTTACCTAAAGTCTCAATGTCATTCTCAAGAAACTCCTCGATTATCTCATCTTCAATGGTAAACTTTCTTGACTTTAGTGGGCCGCGCAATGCAGCAGAGCCTCTTAAAGTAGCACCGTTTCTTCCTGAGCTAAATCCTTCGCCCATCTTCCAGTCGTATGGCAACCTGCCGTCAGGAGTTCCCCTGATCCGATCTGCGATGTCTAAAGCAATGCTCTCATAGTCTTCTGGCTCAAAGTCCCTACCCTTCTTGAACTCTGCTTTATCTATGATTGCCTGTAGTTTTGCTCTCTCGCCATCTGCTGCTTTCTTTCCACCTTTCTTTGCTGCCTTAGATACAGGAGTAACCTGATCTGGAGTAAACGTCTTGCTTGCTGTAGTTCCCAGCTTTTTATTAACAAACTGCACAACAACATTGTTATCATCAGCAAACACAACTTTGCCAGTGTTACCTCTATCTCCAGCTCTAACAGTAGAACCAACAGGGGTCGGCCCAACGGCACCCTCTGCAACATCTGCTACATCAGCAATGTCACCAGCATCGAGTTTAGCCTGAGCATCCTTAGCATCTCGATATAGAGTCTCGTCCTTGTCTTGGAGCCACTTAGAGACCTTAGATACAAATGATGGAAGATTGGTGCTAATCTTATTCTTGTTGTAGATTCTGTTAAGGTAGTTTACTGACGTTGAAACATCCACATCTTCTGGCAACATCTTCAGCTCTATCATTTCATCCCTCAAGGGATCGTACAGCTCTGAACGCCAAAAATCTGCTGATGCTTTAACTTCAGGTATGTCACTTTCACCAGTACGAACAGCCCTAGCCACAGCCTCATTAAACTCGGTGGATGTCATTACAGGCTCGTCTTTACTATAGATGGTGCGCGTACCTGTCTCTGTTTTTTCTGACTTTACAACTCCGCCTTTGCCACGGTACTGAGCATAGAGCTTGCGATGGTTATCAATAGATGAGTAGACCTTGCCAATTTTAATGCCTGCCAACGATTGAGCAGACTGCAATGGAGCCGCATCAATATCCATAACATTCTCAGCAAGCATATTAACTGTTCGTCTTGTGCCAACGTACTCACTAACAGATGTTCTGCTGAGAGGGTCAAACGGCATAGCTTTAAGTAATGCTCTGGGAGCCTTCCCTTTAACCTCAAAACTACCAACAACTGTACGAGCCGCACCAACACTGTCGTCGCCTACAGGCCCAGTCTTAGCATTAATGGTTGGATTAATTCCTTCAGCTATTTTTGGCTCAACATTCATTACATCTTCTAATTCAGATAGAACCTTGTCATCAATACCGTAGTTAGCCAGCTTTTGTATAGGAACGCCTAGAATGCCGCCTAAGAGCGTTGAAGCACCAATGTTAACTGCTGACTCACTATAAGTCCTTGTAAGCTGTGTAGAGTGTAATGCGGCCTCCTGGATGGCGCTCTCAACACCGACAACAGACCCAGTAACAGCGGCACTACTTAATATACTTTTACCTGCACGATAAGTGTTAGCAGCCAAGCCACCAAAAGCCAGCATAGATGTTAGATCAGCAGCCGCCACTGGTAGAGCTAAAACAAAAGATGTAGCTCCACCCCTAGCAATAGTATCCCTATCCTTTCGCTCTCTTTCCATCTGCCGTCTTACAGTATCTAGCTCATCACTGCTATCAGCAAATATGGCAGTCTCAACAAATGCCTTGTCATTACGCTCATCCTCAGTAAACATGGAGTAAGCATCAAACGTAGGGTCGTCTTTGGTGTCAGGCAATCCCTCAGGCTCAACAAGCCATGAACCAATCATGTTCTCTTGACGGAACAATGCCTTACCAATTTCTCCCAGCGTAGGGTCTTCCTGTGGGATAACTTCTTGAGGCTCTCGAACTAACTTTTCACTAACGAGCTGTGTTGATAATGATGGCACAAATGGCATATTACTTACCTTTATTTTTTTGCAAAGAGGCTACATAGTTGTCACTGGCTTGCTGCACAGAAGACTTGACGTATTCATAAGCGTCACCTATCTCACCAATAGCAAATGGAACTCCTGTCTGCTCAAGAATCTTCTTAACAAGGGAAGGTGTAACCTTACTTGGAGCTTCAACAGCCGCTGCAATACTTCGACCTTGTATGGCAAATGGGCTATTACTAGATGCCAGAATGTTACCCAAAGCTGCTTCAGTGTTTTTGTCTAAAGTTGTGTATGTTTGCTTTTTCAGTTTACCATATGGGTAAAGAGCTTTTTCACCTGCAAGCCGATTATTTTCCTCTTGCACCTTTGTGCCAGCCTCAACATCAGGATAGTACCTTGGGCTTGTCTGACCATCCTTGCTAACAAATGTAACTGCATTGATAGTGCCATCATCTAACTCAACTGTAACTCTGTAAGTTGGCTTTCCAGAAGATGCCGTTCTTGCGGTTTCTTCGTCTGACTCAAGGTATATGTTTTCACGAGGAACATCCAAACCTTGCTCTAACAACTCTGACTTTAGCTGATCTCGTATGTAGGTAGTGTCGTCAGTACTAGGAAGCTTGTATGCTTCAAATTGGTTTGGCGGATATTTCATTAACCCAAACTCACCGTCTTTCCAGTTTGCATTTATCAGCTTCATAGCTTTTGCTTTTGCTGACTCAATATCGACTGTGCCAGACTTATATAAATTCTCTACGAGTTTTCCGTAGTCTTTTACCATCAATGGTAGTGAGGGGTTGTTTTTAATAAAATTACTTTCCCAAGCAAAAGTCCCCTTAAACTCAGATATAATTTCACCTCTATAAGCATCAGCAAAGGTGTCTTTATCTTCTTTAATTTGATTGGCTCTAGTTTCAGCCATAGCTCTGCGCTCAGGTCTGTCTGACGCTGTAATGTTATTAGCGTTTTCGATTGCCTTTTCCATTGACATATAGTTCATTGCATCCATAACCTGATCTGCAAAAGCAACCTCTTGAGCGTTAAATGCCTGCTCGCCAATTCCTGCTATTGATTGTATTCGGTCAATAGTTTCAACTGCGTACTCAATCTTTGCTGGGTCATTAGATCGTAAACTATTCCTGATCTCTGTTCTGACCTGCGTAGGAATGTACCCAGTCTTAGCCGCAATGTTTGCCTGCACTGTACTTCTTACGTCTGGATCAAGTGGAGTTCCTGGCTCGGTAAGTTCGTAGTAATCATCTACACTCTTCTGTGTAGCAACAACAGCGCGATCAGTTGGCTGTGGCGCTCCTGACACAAGGTTTGACACATCAGCAATATCACGATTCTTGGTTATTTCCGCAACAGAAGTTTTTTGTATTTCTACCTCATAGCTTGATCTTTCTGCTGGGCTGAGTATTCCTCTAGCCTGCAAATCATAAGCCTCTGAGATAAGCTCTGACGGAGTTTTAGTGCTAAGTTTAACGCTGGTATTGTAGTCAGCTTTGATATTTTGCTCTTCAACTGTAAGAGTAGCCTTCTCTTTTGAGTATGCCACTGCCTTAGAAGCAACCGCTGCATTCAACTTGGTTATAAGCTCTTGGTTTTTCTCTGCACTCAAATCTGCATCAGGGTTTTCACGCAATGCCTCAACGATTGCACGACCATCTTCAATCTGCTGTTCTGGAGTACGACCTTCTGCTCTAATAGCTCGGTCAACTTCACCCAACTTACCTTGAACAATAATTCTTTCGTTTTGTGCAGTCAGTAACTCGGCCTGACGATCTGTAGTCATGTCACCCTGATCTACAAGTCTCTGCAAGGAAACAGCATACTCGGTAGCAAAGTCAGCTGTAGAGGCAACGTCACCAGCAAAGGCGGCATTAGATAAACCCTTCTCGGCAACATTAGCAGCTTGACGAATGTTGGTGTTAGAGGCGTCCATCGCTTTTTGTTTTTGTGCTTCGGCAATATTGCGAGAGGTAGGATTATCTAGGCGAGCAAACAGGTTTTCAGCTTTGCCTTTGTACTCTTCTGGCATAGCGCCAATAAGACCCTCTCTTTGAGCCTTGACTGATCTTGCATAACCTTCAATGTCGTCAGGGAACTCAGCAGCGGCAAAGTCAACAATATCGTTAATCTCTACTGCTACGTTAGCCTCATAGGTGTTACGCATAACAGCGTTGGCCTGAGCTGCACCAATTTTGTATGCGGCAACCTCTTCTGCTGGCCCTCTTAGCTCACCAGTTTCAGGGTCAATAGTACCTGTTTCAGCACTAGCAATTTCTGCCTGCTTGACTCTTTCAGCAGTTACCATAGGCTTTGCTATAGATAGGCTAGTATCGGCTATTACTCCACCTAAACCAGCCAATGCTCGCATCTTGTCAGCTTCAGAGGTATCTAAAGCAGTAGGAGTAAACTTACCGTAAAAACCAATTCGTTCTTGTTTAGCCATTATTGTTCCTTATTATGCGAATGGATCGCCAGAAATTCCAGAGTAATCACCACCCCAATCACCACCACCACCACCACCACCACCACCAGTATATGCAGCAAGACTACCAACACCTTGTAATAGTGTTCCAGCAGCAGCATATTGACCGGCTTTTCTAGCATTAGCACCCTGACGACGAAGTTGAGCCTGAGCAAGCCTATCAGACAGCTTCATCATGCCTTCGCTTAAACCAATATTCTTGGCGCTTTCTAGTGCAATACTAGAGGGAGTTCCTTCCGTCTTGATGCCTGACACACCTAACCCTACAACATTAGCTGCAAGGGCTGCATTGAGCTTCTGCTGGCGTTCTAGTTCACGACTCTCAGCGGCTATACGTTCTTGCTCTGCTTGAGCCTTCATGGCCGACTCTTGTGCCTTACCTGCCTGTACTGTTCCGACAGCGCTAACTGTTGTGCCAACTGCTGCTGCCGCAATTAAAAGCTCTGTGGCTGTTGCTGCTATTACCCAAACCATTTAAATACCCTCCGGCTTAATAATAGCCGCTTCTAATTCATCAATATCTGTTAAGTGCGTAGGATAAAATCCAATCCAAGTACACCCTGTCTCGCTATATATAACACGTTTAGTTCCTGGTACTGTTTCACCTAAGTACGGAGCTGTAATCTTTTCCCTTTCGTGAACACTGGATACTTCACACTCACCAGACACAACGGTAAACAGATGCTTGCTTTTGTGCAAAGCTCCTACAACAATACTTCCTGGAGGCATTACCATTTCTCTTGCGTACATCCCATCAGAGAAGTGGTGTCTTGTAACTATATCTGCCTGTGGAAGCTCTTTTATTATTTCTTGTAACTGGTAAATACTATCTTGCGTTACAACATCATTCACGAAGACTCGACCTCATATTGGATAGCTTGCAGATGGAATGGCGTACCGTCTGGCACTGTAATCTCTGGGACTACTTCTGTAGACCAACCATTACCACCGTTTTTATCCTCTATGATACCAGTTCTAGGAGTAAATGGGGTGTTCAGTGGAGTAT
>Ga0209094_1001139_pt1 | contig 16278 bp, 15 predicted proteins | sample COGITO_mtgs_1004_2_FD_184790 | JGI IMG/M metagenome (GOLD analysis project Ga0209094, IMG submission 184790) | Pelagic marine microbial communities from North Sea - COGITO_mtgs_100430 (SPAdes) (version 2) | ecosystem: Environmental > Aquatic > Marine > Epipelagic ...
ATGCATTAATAGATGCGTTCTAGGTTCTAGGTTCTAGGTTTTAGGTTCTAGGTTTGAGATTTTAGGTATTAATCAATACTCTTATCGCCTTAAGCTCAGCTGAAGCGTTAGCAATATGTGCGAGCGCTTCAGACTGACGGCTGGCAACAAATTCAATTTCTTCTTCGCGTATTGTGCCATTCAACTGTTTTAATTCTGTTAAACGATTTAATTCTTCACCCATGGTGCTGGCAACGCGCTCTTGTGCGGCTGTAATCAATGGCTGTGCGCGACCTTGCGCAATCGTTTGTGCAGAGCCAATCATTTTTTCTAGCTCGCCACGAATTTGTTTTAATATCGCTAAGCGAGTCGACTTCTTAACATGCTCAGCTAGCTTATTCATTTGTGCGTGCTTAATAATGGCGGTTAAGTCTTTGCCGCTACTTTCTAGCAATACGCGAATAGGTGTGGCTGGTAAAAAGCGATCAACCTGATATTTTTTAGGCGCACTGCATTGAATTGCAAAAAAGCATTCAATCATTAATGTGCCTGCCGGTATGGCTTTTAATTTCAGCGCCGCAATAGCTACGTTACCAATATCCATGCTCGAGACCATTTCCATGGCTTCGCTAATCATGGGGTTTTCCCAGGTAATAAATTCCATTTCTTCGCGTTGCTGAGCTTTGGCTCTATCGAAGCAAACGGTCACGCCTTCTTCTTTTAAGCCAGGGAAATACCCCGTTAACATATGATCACTAGGGTGAAGTACTAAACAATGTTCTGAGTGGAAATCATGATCGACACCAAAGGTGTCTAGCAGCATGGTCATATACGATTGCAATACTTCTGAACGCTCAGAATCAATAATGGTTTGAATCACATTTTCAGCAACGTCGTTATCGCAGGAGTTTAATTCCAGTAATTGATCTCTACCATTTTGTAATTCGTCTCTTACTGCTTGAGTATGCACAGCAGTTTCTGTGATAAGTGCTTCAAAATCTTCTGTTGATTGTGGAGAGTCGGTATTTATCCACGGCGCTAATCGCGTTTCAAATAATTGGTAAACTGACAAGCCAGCTGAGAAGCTGTGCGATAGTGCGTCTATGCCTTCGTTATACCAGCGATATAAATACTCTTGTGCGGTACCCGAAATATACGGAATATGTATCTTAATATCTTCGCTTTGACCAATGCGATCAAGACGGCCAATACGCTGCTCAAGTAGATCGGGGTTCATGGGTAAATCGAATAATACGAGGTGATGGGCAAATTGAAAGTTACGACCCTCACTGCCAATCTCTGAGCAAATTAATACCTGTGCGCCAGCATCTTCATCGGCAAAGTAAGCGGCGGCTCTATCACGCTCAATAATCGATAGCCCTTCATAAAAGGCGGTACTACGAATGCCGGAAGTGAGATGCAGATGTTTTTCTAAATCAAGCGCGGTGTTGGGGTTGGCGCAAATCAATAATACTTTTTGGCCGCGAACCGATTTCAGGAAGCCTTCTAACCATTCAACGCGTGGGTCTATAGCTAGCCAATCTTCACCGGCTTCTTGTAAGGCGCGTTCAGGATATAAGCCTTGATTACTTTGGTAGTCTGCAACACTTTCTAATGGATAGCCATGCTCTAGGCGCTGAGGAAAACCTTTAATAGCGGCACGCGTATTTCTGAATAGCACGCGGCCTGTGCCATGACGGTCAAGTAAGCGGCGGATTAATAACTGATGGTCATCGCCCTCTGAATTGTCTTTTGAATGACTCTCTGGCAGCTCACCAATATAGTGGCTAAGCTGTTTTTGTTGTTCGGCCGATAATGTTTCTTTATTGGCAAGCGAGCTAACAATGCTATTAAGCTCAACAAAGTGTCCTTGTTCTTCAATAAAGCTTGGCAAGCTATGAAAGCGCGCAGGATCGAGTAAGCGCAAACGTGCAAAATGGCTTTCAAGACCGACTTGTTCGGGTGTCGCTGTTAGCAATAATAGGCCGGCGCAATAGCGTGATAGCTGCTCGATGGCTTGGTATTCAACACTGGGAGCTTCTTCTGACCAGCGTAAATGGTGGGCTTCATCGACAATCATTAAGTCCCAGCCAGCATCGCAGGCTTTCTGCATAAGGGCTTTGTCGCTACACAATAAATCGAGACTACATAAAATCAATTGCTCAGATTCAAAGGGGTTGCCTTCATCGGCTTCGATAATGGCGTTATAGCGGCCTTTATCAAATAGAGAAAAGTGCAGGTTGAATTTTCTTAGCATTTCCACCAGCCATTGATGCAGTAATGGCTCAGGAACAACAATTAACGCTCTGCTGGCTAAACCGGTTTGCAATTGATGATGCAAAATCATGCCGGCTTCTATAGTTTTACCTAAGCCAACTTCATCGGCTAAGAGTACGCGAGGTGCATAGCGAGAGGCGACTTCATGGGCAATGTAAATTTGATGCTTGAGTAAGTTGGTCCTTGGACCCAATAGGCCGCGCGCTTCTGAGCACTGCAGTTGGTAGCGAAAGTGCAAGGTGGCTGCGCATAATTGAAAGGCGGAATTTCTATCGAACTGACCGCTGAAAAGTCTCTGCGTAGGCGAGCTAAGCTGAATTTGGGCAGAAATTTTTGACTCGGGCACAATATGTTCTGCGCCTTCATTATCTGTCGTAAGGTAGTAGTTAAGCTGATTTAACTCTTCAATAGCCGTAACGACAAGTGCGTTATTATCTATGTCGTTTAAGCTATCGCCAACTTGATAGAGAACGCGCGCCAGTGGCGCACTGTTAGCGGCGTAAATCCGCTCTTCTTCTAAAGCCGGAAAGCTTAACGTAATATGCCGACCATCAGTTTCAATGACTAGCCCAAGACCTAACTGTGGCTCCGCCTGGCTGACCCAGCGTTGCCCAACAACAAATTCCATACACGGTTCTTCTAAACTAAGTTTTTATTGCTAACGAGTGCCACTGTGAGCACGCGCCAAAAAAGAGAATGCGATTCTATCAGACTATCTCGGTATGGCGCGCGGACAAATGCACGGAATTATTGTCGACAACGTGTTTTTTTATGCGCTTAAGTTTTGGAGGCTTGGAATATGGCCTCAATTGAGTGATTAAGCGTGTCGTTAAATGCATTGTCTGATTGCTGCGCGCTGAGGCCTTCTGTTAGAGCGCGAGAAAAGCTAGCAATCATTCCTGTGTTTTCTGCAACGCGACGATTCGCTTCAGTACGATTGTAGCCTCCCGAGAGTGCGACGACGCGAATTACATTGGGATGGTTGATGCAATCACTATAAAAATTAGCCTGTTCTGGTGGTGTGAGTTTTAGCATAACGCGTTGCTTATCGTTGAGTTGATCAAGCTGTAGCAATAATTGCTCTTTGAGCATAGCTTCGGCGGCAGGCTTTTCGGTGCTGTTAATATCAACTTCGGGTTCAATAATAGGAATGAGCCCAGCTCGGCTAATATGCTTGCCAATAGCAAACTGCTGGGCAACGAGTTCGGCAATACCTTGGCTGTTGGCCAGTTTAATCACTGAACGCATTTTTGTGCCAAAGACATCTTGTGCTTTGGCTTTTTGAAGCAGGGCGTCTAGTTGGTCGATGGGTTTCATTAACTGCACACCGTTGGCGATATCCATTAAACCATTGTCAACTTTAAGGAAGGGGACAACGTTTTTTTGCTGCCAAAGAAACTTGGCTGAATTAATGCCATCAACATCACGGTCTAGCGTGTTCTCAAATAAGATGGCACCAAGCAGACGGTCACCACTAAAGCTAGCGCTAGTCATAATACGCGTGCGCATTTGATGCACGATATCGAACATTTCGTTGTCGCTGTTAAAATCGGTATCGTTAATGCCGTAGAGCTTGAGTGCTTTGGGTGTGCTGCCGCCGCTTTGATCAAGTGCGGCGATAAACCCATTGTCAGAGCAAATTTTGGCAAGTTGTTGAGCAAATATTGACATATTGAGTGGATATCCTAGATGAGGTTGAGGAATGCCAATGCTTAATGTTTTCAGCTGAAGGGGCTAGCTAATGCTTATCGAGACTAGCATGTAGCTTCATTCACGGTGCTTATACATAGATGGCGTTATTAGGTATTAGAGGGGCTGTAGGCGAGACAGTTCCTAAAAACAAACAAACTCATATAGGCAATATAATTTGAAATGATCTTTTTCTAAGAGTTGAGCCACGTTTAATGGCAAAGATGAGGAGGAAATAATGTATCAAAGGGTAATCTAGTGCCCAAACAAATTGCCCATTGCGGCCGCATAAGCGACAATAGCGGCCTTTTTTGCAAGGGTGACTTCCAGTAATTGGATAATAGTCATTGTCACTCATAAAACCCTCAAACTAGGAGTCATTTGAATGCCCTCACGCCGTGAATTAGCGAATGCGATACGCGCATTAACGATGGATGCAGTCCAACAAGCCAAGTCAGGACACCCTGGCGCCCCAATGGGCATGGCTGATATTGCTGAAGTGCTGTGGAATGATTTTATGCAGCATAATCCCGCTAACCCAGAATGGGCGAATCGTGACCGCTTTGTCATGTCTAACGGCCATGGCTCTATGTTGGTTTATTCTTTGTTGCATTTAACCGGTTATGCGCTGCCGATTGAAGAGCTGAAGAATTTCCGTCAATTGCACTCTAAAACACCGGGTCACCCAGAATACGGTTATGCGCCAGGTGTTGAGACCACAACCGGCCCATTAGGGCAGGGCATCTGTAATGCCGTTGGTATGGCGATTGCTGAGAAAACCTTAGCAGCCCAGTTTAACCGTCCAAGCCACGAAGTGGTTGATCATTACACCTATGCGTTTTTGGGTGATGGCTGTTTAATGGAAGGTGTCTCTCATGAGGCGTGTTCTTTGGCTGGCACCCTAGGTTTGGGCAAGCTAGTGGCTTTTTGGGATGATAACGGCATCTCTATAGATGGTCATGTAGAAGGTTGGTTTACTGATGATACGCCGGCGCGTTTCCGTGCGTATGGCTGGCATGTAGTTGCCGATGTAGATGGCCATGATCCTGAGGCGATTGCTGCTGCTATTAAAGAAGCGCAAGCCGAAACGACTAAGCCCAGTATGATTTGTTGTAAAACAGTTATTGGTTTTGGTTCGCCTAATAAGTCCGGTACACATAATTGTCATGGTGCTCCATTGGGTGCTGATGAAATTGCTGCGACGCGTGAATTCCTTAATTGGCCGCATGCGCCGTTTGAAGTTCCAGCTGATGTCTACGGTGGTTGGGATGCAAATAAAGCGGGTAGCGAGAGTGAAACACAGTGGAATACGCAATTTGCTAGCTATCAGCAAGCTCATCCTGAATTGGCAGCTGAATTAACGCGTCGCTTAAATGGCGATTTGCCCGCCGATTTCGCTGAAAAGGCCGCGGCTTTTATTCAGCAGTCACAAGATAACGCCGACAATATTGCCAGTCGTAAAGCCTCGCAGAACGCGATTGAAGTTTTTGCCAATATCATGCCAGAAATTATTGGTGGCTCTGCCGATTTAGCAGGCTCTAATTTAACCTTATGGCCTGAAGCCAAAGGTATTAGCGCAGACGATGCTAGCGGTAACTACCTTTATTACGGTGTGCGCGAATTCGGCATGTGCGCAATCATGAACGGTATTGGTTTACACGGCGGTTTCCGTACTTTTGGTGCGACCTTCCTGATGTTTATGGAATATGCGCGAAATGCCGTGCGTATGTCTGCATTAATGGGCATACCCAATATTTTTGTTTATACGCATGATTCAATTGGCCAGGGTGAAGACGGCCCAACGCACCAGCCAATAGAACAGATTGCTAACTTACGCTTAACGCCGAATCTTGATACTTGGCGTCCTTGTGATGGCGCTGAAACAGCGGTGGCATGGAAAGCAGCTTTAGAGCGTAAAAGTGGACCTTCGGCATTAGTGTTTAGTCGCCAAGGCTTGCCTGCGCAAAGTCGTAATACTGAACAGTTAAGCAATATCGCTCGCGGTGCTTATATATTAAAAGAATGTGCAGGAACGCCGCAGGTTATTTTAATTGCAACGGGTTCTGAAGTTGGCATTACGGTTGAAGCCGCAGAGCAGCTTAGCGCCAGTGGCGTAGCCGTTCGTGTAGTGTCAATGCCGAGCACTTCTGTCTTTGATCAGCAGGACGCCGCATACCGCGAAGCGGTATTGCCTAAAGCTGTGACTAAGCGAGTCGCTATAGAAGCTGCGCATGTTGATTATTGGCATAAATACGTGGGTCTTGATGGCGCGGTTGTTGGCATGACTACTTTTGGTGAGTCAGCACCGGGTAATGTTTTATTAGAGCATTTTGGTATTACGGGTTCAGCCGTTGCCGATAAAGTACATGCTTTACTGGCCGATTAATCCTTTCCCTCATTAAAGGGAGCGTCCGTAGGATGGTAGAGTTATGCGATTAGCAATTAATGGCTATGGACGTGTTGGGCGTTGTTTGTTGCGCGCTTGGCATGAGCGTGAAGATACGCAATCGTTGTCGATGGTCGCCATTAATGAATTGGCGTCACATGATGCGATTGCTTACCTTACACAATACGACAGCACCCATGGGCGCTTTCCTGCGGATGTCAGCTGTGCTGTAAATCATGGCGGCAGTTATGCGGACAACGCTACCGAGCAGCAATTACTGATTGATGAAGCTGGAATTAATGAAATTGCGATTGATTTGCTACAACAAGCCGATCAATCGCAACTGCCGTGGCAGGCGCTGGATATTGATTTAGTGATGGAGTGCACGGGCAAAATCACGACGGCCGTTGAGGCAAAAAAACATATCGATTCAGGTGCCAAGCAGGTTTTACTCTCTAATCCAGGTGAAGCCTTAATTCCGGCTTTGGTTTATGGCGTAAACCATCACTCCATCAATACTGAGCAAAGTATTTTATCGGCAGCCTCGTGTACCAGTAATGCATTAGTGCCAGTGTTGTCGGTGTTAGATAATGCTTTTGGTGTTGAGAACGGTGTAGTGACAACGATTCATGCATCCATGCATGATCAGCCGGTTATTGATGCCTACCACAGTCAAGACTTACGCCGTAATCGAGCGGCATCGCAGTCTATTATTCCTGTCGATACAGCGTTAGCGCAAGGTATCGATCGAGTACTCCCTCACTTGCAAGGTAAGTTTGTTGCTCACGCTTTGCGAGTGCCAGTCAATAATGTTTCTGCTTTAAACGTGACGATAAATTTACGTGCCGAGGTGACTGAGGCGCAGATCAACAACTGTCTTAAAGAGGCGGCTGAAAATACTTTAGTGGGTGTATTAGGTTATACCGAAGCTTTATTAGCCTCATGCGATTTTAATCATGATGCGCGTTCCGGAATCATTGATGCGAATCAAACGCGTGTGAGTGCTGGACGAACCGTCAATGTGCTTATCTGGTTTGATAATGAATGGGCTTTTGCTAATCGCATGTTAGATTTAGCGCTGTTTTTAAATAAGCAGTAGTTTTAGTTAAGACTTGAGCGTTAAGTGTTTTATTTAGTTTTTTAATTTTTATATTTAAAAGAAAAAGAGGAAGTTGTTAATGTCTTTGTTGTTAATGAAAGATCTTGATTTAGCCGGTCAGCGAGTATTGATCCGCGAAGATCTTAATGTGCCAATAAATGATGGCGAAGTCAGCTCGGATGCGCGCATTCGTGCTGCGCTACCCACTATCCAGTGGGCTATAAAAGCCGGTGCCAAAGTGATGTTGATGTCGCATTTAGGGCGGCCAGAAGAGGGTGCAAGCGCCGAGCAAAATTCAGCGTACAGCTTAGCGCCAGTCGCTGCGCATTTGTCAACATTATTAGCCTCGGACGTTGCGCTCGTTAATGATTGGCAGCAGGGTGTTGAGTTATCTGATGGCGATGTTTGTTTATTAGAAAACGTTCGTTTTAATGTAGGCGAAAAAGCCAATGATGATGTTTTAGCAAAAGCTTATGCCGGTATTTGTGATGTATTTGTGATGGACGCCTTTGGCACCTCGCATCGTGCGCAGGCTTCTACCCATGGTGTTGCCAAATATGCACCGGTTGCATGTGCAGGCCCATTATTAGCGACAGAGCTTGATGCGCTTGAGCGTGCGTTGGCTAACCCTGAGCGTCCCATGGTCGCAATTGTTGGTGGTTCTAAAGTGTCGACTAAGTTGTCAGTGCTTGATACTTTGTCTGATAAAGTTGATCAATTAATTGTTGGCGGTGGTATCGCCAATACGTTTTTAGCGGCGGCAGGCAAGCCAGTGGGCAAATCATTGTGTGAGCATGATTTATTATCGACGGCTACAGCTATTGCCAGCAAAACCAATATACCATTACCAATAGATGTAGTGACGGGTGTTGAGTTTTCTGCAGCAACGCCAGCGGAAATTAAAGCGGCTGAAGCAGTGGCAGACGCAGATATGATTTTTGATATTGGTCCACAAAGTCAGCAGCAATTAAACGATATTTTAGCGCAAGCCAAAACCATTATTTGGAATGGGCCGGTAGGCGTTTTTGAATTTGACCAATTTGGTTTAGGAACAGAAGCTATTGCTAATGCTATTGCAAACAGTGATGCATTCTCTATTGCTGGGGGCGGCGATACACTCGCGGCTATTGATAAATACAATGTGGCCGATAAGATATCTTATATTTCAACGGGCGGCGGTGCTTTTTTGGAATTTGTTGAAGGTAAAGTACTGCCAGCGGTTGCCATACTCGAACAGCGCTTTAATGAACAGTAAGTTTGCTTTGTTATAGCGTGATGGTTTTAACGCGAAAGTGATACCTAGGATGGGACGCGATGAATAGGGCTAAAATGAATATTGAAAAGCTACGAAGCGAAATGAAGCCGCTCGATGTGAGTCAGCCCTATATTCCTAGTGCAGATGAAGAGGCTTACCTTGCCTTTTATGGTATAGATTTCCAGCAATCCTTAGCGCATGTCAGGCAATATTTTGGTCATCTACCCAGTATTGATCTATCGGCTAAGCCGCAGCGTATAGCTTGTCATTACTTTGAAAATATCAATGCTGCTAGAACCTGTTTTATCGTTCATGGCTATATGGATCATACGGGTTTATACGGCAAGCTAATTAACTATCTGCTGCATCGAGGTTGCAGCGTGGTCATGATGGATATGCCAGGCCACGGTCTTTCATCAGGTGAGCCTGCAACCATCGATAGTTTTGGCGACTACAATTTAGCGTTGCGACACTGCCTTGATTTTTTTCATGGAAAAACAACTAGTCCTTGGCATGCTATTGGCCAAAGTATGGGTGGTGCAATTGTCATGGATTATTTGCTCAGTCAGCAAGGTGATACGGCCGAGGTGTTTGATAAAGTGTTGTTACTTGCGCCATTGGTGAGGCCGGCGGGTTGGTTGAATGTTCGGCTGATGCACTGGGCCTTAAAGGGGTTTGTGAGTAGCATTAAGCGAAAGTTTAAACGTAATACGCATGATGATGCTTTCGTTGATTTTATGGAAAATCACGATCCATTACAGGCTAAGCGGATTCCTGTGCAATGGGTGACAGCGATGTTGCAATGGGAAAAAAGATTTCAGCAGTTAAGTTGGAGTGAAATGGAGTTGTTAGTTATTCAGGGCGAGGGCGATGCTACTGTCGACTGGCGCTTTAATTTAGATTGTATCCGCAAAAAATTCCCACAATCTAAGCAGTTTAGAATACAAAATGCGCGTCACCATTTAGTTCGTGAAGATGATTATTATTTTGAACGCGTGACACAGGCGGCAGATATTTATTTTGATCGTCGCAGAGATTTAAGAAATTAACCAAAATGCTTGTCATTTTTTATGCATTGAATACTTAAAGTGAGTGACAGTATTGATGACGACAGTAACTAAAATATGAATGACGACAGACATGTCGGCAAACAATAAATAATTGGATCAAAAATATGTCAGAAGAATTAGATAACACAGCATTAGTCACCAGCTACGAAACGATATTGTCGGAGCTTGGGGAAGACCTAGATCGTGAAGGGCTTCACAACACTCCCATGCGAGCGGCAAAAGCCATGCGAGCCATTACGCGAGGTTATGGGCAGTCACTAGATGATATCGTTAATGGTGCGGTTTTCGAATCGGGCACAGACGAAATGATCGTTGTTAAGAGTATTGAACTTTACTCTATGTGTGAGCATCATATGTTGCCGTTTGTGGGTACTTGTCACGTTGGCTACATACCTAATGGAAAGGTTTTAGGCTTATCAAAGTTTGCAAGAATTGTTGACATGTATTCAACGCGATTTCAAATACAAGAAAGACTGACTCGACAAATTGCTGATGCAGTTGAATCGGTTACTGGTGCGATTGGTGTGGGTGTAATTGTTGAAGCCAAGCATATGTGTATGATGATGCGTGGTGTTGAAAAGCAAAATTCAGTGATGGGTTCATCCGTTATGTTAGGCGAGTTTCGTGATTCCTATAACACACGCCAAGAATTTTTAAGACTGTTGGGTGATTTAGGGTAAATATAGCAAGTTAACTACTTATTTTTTCTAGCGAGCATAGATGAAATATATATTATCGTTATTGATCTGTTTAGGATTAATTGCATGCGAGGCAGAATCGGATCCTGATGCCGCTGGTGCTCGGGATTCAGAAAGCTGTCCTAGCGTAGGTGATTTAACGGTAGAGCGATCTTCAGGTTTAGGCAGCGGCGGTCGCTGTTTAATTAGTGGAACATTAACCGAAACGGCAACATTGAGTGCGGTTTCTGAATGGCACCTTAATGGTCCTTTAATTATTGGTGATGGTGCATCAAGTCCGTTATTCATTATAGAGCCTGGCGTTGAAATTTTTGCAGGTGAGAATGGCTCAGGCTTTGATTATATTTACGTTGCCCCTGGCGCCTCAATTCACGCAATAGGAACAAAAGATAAGCCTATTATTTTTTCGTCTGATGACGAAGATTATGAAGGTAGTGGCCAATGGGGCGGGTTGATTATCGAAGACAGCTCCGCGACTTCTGGGCAGGCACGATTAGAGTATGTCGTTGTCACAGAGGCGGGCGCCGAAGTGACAGTCGGTAATAAAATCTATGCGGATAATATTGTCTTAGAGGGTGTTCATGACAATACGTTTATCCAATATCTTCAATCACACGACTCTGCTCGTGATGGCATTCGATTACAATCTTCAGAAGCTTCTGCTAATCAAGCGCGTTTAAGCTGGTTATTAATTACTGGTTCGAGCCGTGATGCTTTTTCATATAACAACTTTAGTGGCTTAGTTAAAGATATGTTGGTCATCCATCGTCCCGAATTTTATGACGGTGCTAGTGGTGGGCGTGCTGGCATTTATGCGAGTAACAGTAATTCCTTACCTCTGTTTGTCAATATCACTTTGGCAGGCAGAGATACTACTAGCAATAATGCGATTACAATCGAAAACCAAGAGTTCGGTATTGTCTTTGCGGACAGTAGTAGTGGTATTCGTATGGCAAATACACTGATATCTAATTTTCGTAATGGTTGTTATGAAGTCAGTGATAACGCTGATCTTTCTACGATGAGTTTGGGTGAGGCTGATATTACCCAAAGTTTTATTGACGGCGTTCATTGTGGTCATGAGCGATCAGGCCTTGCGGGTAATGTTTTTGTTCCCTTTTTACTGCGTGGCAGTGGCCAAAATATTCCCGGCTCAGTACTCAATGATGGCATGCAATTTCATGGTAATAGCGCGTTTAATTTTGACGGCGAAATTAATCCCACTACGGCTATCACCGGCGCGTGGTTTTTAAATAGTATTGGCGGGCTTCTGAATGACTTAGTGGTCAATTCAACAGGTGGGCTTAATGCTTTTGCCAGTGGCGATACGGATAATAGTGGTAGCGTGAATAGCGACGATAAAGACTTTCAACCACTGCTTAATAGTACAGATGCTTTCTTTGGTGGGATCAATGTTCTGAGTATTCCGCCGGAGGACGATGATTCAAACATAGAGGGCTATGACTTAACCATCATTGGAGCGGTTCGAAGTGCTTCGCAAAACCTTGCTAATGAATTTGATGGGTGGACGCTACAGGCCGGCGGTATATTCCCGCAAGAAGTAACAGGCTTTGCACCATAGTTTATCATCACGAAAAACTATGGCGCGAGCTGTCATAGTGAGTAAAAAATCAGGCGCGTTTTGTTTTAACGCCGTCTTTTGTACCCAGCAGTAAAACGTTAGCCGGGCGCATGGCAAATAAACCGTTAGTGACTACGCCAGTAATATTATTAATTTGTCGTTCGGTTTCTAGCGGGTTCTCAATTTTAAAATTTCTTACATCCAAAATATGGTTGCCGTTATCTGTCACTACACCTTCGCGGTATACGGGCAGACCGCCAAGGCCGACTAGTTTTCTTGCTACATAACTTCTTGCCATTGGGATAACTTCAACGGGAAGTGGAAAATCACCTAACACGCCGACCACTTTGCTTTCGTCGGCAATGCAAATAAACTCTCTCGCGACTGCAGCAACAATTTTTTCACGAGTTAGGGCTGCGCCGCCACCTTTAATAAGATGTAAGTGCTCATTGGCTTCATCGGCCCCATCAATATAAAAATCAATTTCTGATACGTTATTTAAATCCAGTACGGTAATGCCATGTTCACGCAGGCGAGTGGAGCTGGCTTCTGAGCTGGAGACGGCTGCACGAAAGTGCCCCTTTATGCTTGCGAGTGCATCAATAAAAAAATTCACTGTAGAGCCGGTTCCTACGCCAACCACACTATCGAGATCCAGTTTGGGTTTAATTAAATCAACGGCTGCTTGCGCTGCATCGCTTTTCAGTTGGTCTTGTGTCGATAGTGTCATGTGGCCTCTCATTGTTTGGATTTTCACGGCGTTAGTGGGGGGTAAACGCAGTTCTCACTTTGGCTGTTGGTTGGCGTGCACGTAGTCACAGTTTGACGACGACGCAAGGCCTTTTCTCTTTTCTGTCTCTAGAATGAAAATATCACTCACCAAAAATATGATATTGCTCATTTTTAAAAGATCTTAATACTTATGGATACTTACTACGCCACATGCCTGATTTTCGTTTTAGCGACTTTAATGACAGCGCTTGCGCCTCTGCTTTAAAAGTCTTTTTATAAAACACTCACTTCAGACCTCTCTTTTTGCCATTATATGATGCGCACGTCTATTCTGTGTAGAAAAAATTAAAAATAACACTTTAGCTTTTTCGTGCTTCTCATCCATTGATCGGCATGCTAATTGAAACTCGACTTCTACTCGACTTCTAATAGGCTTTAAATCCTAAGCGAACTAAAGACTACGAAATATTTGTTTGGGTGTTGCTATGCCATTGAGTGTTATGTCCCATGCTTCGACGGGCACTGCTTCAGCTATGTCCCAGTCCGAAACTTTTAATTCCCCTATGGCTGCGCTTACTGCTGGCCAAAAAGCGATCGTAGTAACCGCCTCCGCGACCTAAGCGATTTGCCGTGCTATCAAAAGCTACCAACGGTACCAAAATTAAATCGAGAGACACTTGTGTGGCAATTCTCGCAGCACAGCGCGGTTGTTTGATTCCCCATTGTCCCGTCACTAATTGTGTGTGGCGAGTGTAAGGAACAAAGCGCAGAGATTTTTGTTGGGTGGGCACGGGCAAATAAACGTGTTTGCCGAGTGCCCATGCTAGCTGATGAATAAAAGACGGGTTAATTTCACCGTCGTTAGGCAGATAGCTGGCAATAGATTTAGCGTGTATAAACTCTGGGCAGCGTTTAAGTAAAGCGCAAAGTTTTTTGGCTTGCGCATACTGTTGGTAAGGTGGCAGAGCTCGCCGTGCAGAGCGATACTGCTGCCTTAATTGATGTCGCTGTTCAGTCAAGTCACTGTTTTTTTTAGTGTTTAAGTAATCAAAAAATGCCATGCGTTTATCTATCGTTTATTACGGATAATCATTTCGCGATATTGAGGCGTTATTGTATAAGACGAAGCTGTTTTTGTCGCTGTGATGCTATTTTTTGCTGATGAGCTTGTTACTGTTAATTATTAGTCTTATTAACCTATTGATAGAAAAATATTGAGATAGTCAGTGAAGTCGTAAAGTAGGCTGGGGGAGTATGCAAAGGGCGCAGGGTATAAGGTATTTGAAGATATGAAATGAAAAAATATAAAGAAAAATAAGAACGCCCCAAGGTACCGCTGTCATTAGCGGCCTCGAACCGAAAAGGTTCAAGGTGGTGGATCCTGCAGTAGTTCAGGCTTCTCGGTCATGCCGAGCATGCACACAGCTACCAACGAGGAACCTCCGGGTGGGTATTATCGGCTCAAGGACATGCTGACTGGCGAATACCCCAGGGAGTTCGCACTTAGTGTAAACCATCTTGGCAGTGACGGAAATAAAAGATATCGAGCATTTACAATTTAGTTAGAGGAGTTAAACAACGCAATTCGTTAGATTTGCATTTGTTTAGCGCTTTGTAGCGCATTATCAAGCTTTTTGTTAAGCGTTTTAAGCATATCTGAAGTTTCTTTGCCGGCAACTTGGTCTTTAGTTTGTAAAAATTCATGCGACAAGTTGAGGCCTGCCATTATCGCAATACGTTCTAGACCAATAACTTTGCCTGTATCGCGAATATCACGCATACGCTTATCAAGCTGGGCCGCTGAATCCACCAAGTCATCTTGCTCGCTGGCAGGGCAGGATACTTGAAAGTCCTTACCCATAATTTGGACGTTGAGAGTGATAATTTTATTATCGTCTTCATTGCTATCGGTCATTTTTTCCTTGGGTGGCACTGTGCCTCTTGATAGTTCGGGTGATCGTTCGGTCATTCGCCAGACTCCATAGATTTCAGTCGCGTAATCATCGATTCAACCTTAGTGCGCGCCGTCTCATTTTTTATCAACAATTGGCGACGCTCATTGCTCCATTCGCTTTCGCGGCCGCGCAGTGATTTATTTTCCATATCGAGCGATGAGCATAGCGAGATAAGTTCATCGAGCTTGCTTTCAAGGTGCTCTAATTTGTCTTTCATTATATGGCCTTGGTGTAATGCGCTATCCCTGTTGGATAATATATTGATCTGAGCTTCCTGCTCAAATGGCTTTTGCCCCGTTTTTTTAACCATTTACAATGGTCGAGGTCTCATTTAGCGACTATTCAGAGACCCTTGAGGGCATAGGGATAATCACTGACGCGTCACTGACGCATAAAGGGTTGCTAATATAGTGCGCAGCGCGATGATGGTCAATAACTGTAAGTCTAAGAGTATTTGATGATGATTGATAATAGTGGTTCAGATATTGCTCCACAGTTCGTATAATTACAGTATTTACTCTCGGCTTCGGCCCACTCTACCTTTAGGTTTTAGATGAATTATCCTGATGTTCCACCGCCTCAAAATTTTGATGAACTGGCCGATTGGCTTCTGACCGTCGATAGCCAATTTTCGCCCTCTGAGCTTCAAGGCGCTATTGTTGGCGCTCTCTGTGGCGCAATGCGCTTACCGGGTGCGCGTTGGGCGCAGTTCGGGTTTGCCGTTATGGGTAGCTCAGAAGCGACTATTCGCCAATTTAGTGGGCTCGCCGAGGGCGCATTAGGCGGTTTGGCACGTGAGCAGTTTGAGTTGCTGAGTGGTGAAGATATGGCCTTTCAGCCTTATTTGCCCGATGATGATGAAACGATTGAGCAGCGTACTGAGGGATTAAGTGATTGGTGCCGTGGATTTTTAGGCGGTTTTGCTGAGGCGCAGGCCTACCAACAAAAAAATGCACCACAAAATGACGCCGGTGAGGCGATATTGGCGCCTTCGCTACCAGAGCCGGTGCGAGAGTCATTAAGTGATTTAGCCGCTATAGCGCAGGCGACGGTTGAAGATGATGAGTACGATGAAGATGACGCTGAGTTAAGTGATGATCCGCTCGAGCTGGATTCGCTTCTGGATGAAGACGGAGAAAGCTTAGATTTTGCACCCGCCGATGCCGAAGCTGCCGAGCGCGATTATATGGAAATTATTGAATATGTACGATTGGCAGCCATGACAGTCTTTAGCGAATATGGCTGGGTTGAGATTATTGAGCAGCAGCAACAGAAGCAACAACAACAACAACAACAACAGTTGCCTGCGTCGGAGCAGCCAGCGCCACCCGGAGCTACTCAATTTTTTAAATCGGGCAATAAAACTATGCATTAATTTTATGTTATGAGCTGCCTTGCTTTGCTTTAGCGAGGCAGTCGTAGACATGATCATAGATATAGATATAGATATAGATATAGAGATAGGTATAGAGATAAGCCAAATGATGTTATACAACGTATTAACCTTAGCGTTGTTGGATATCAATCAACAAATAGACCGCAAATAGATGACTCGT
>Ga0209094_1001140_pt1 | contig 16266 bp, 16 predicted proteins | sample COGITO_mtgs_1004_2_FD_184790 | JGI IMG/M metagenome (GOLD analysis project Ga0209094, IMG submission 184790) | Pelagic marine microbial communities from North Sea - COGITO_mtgs_100430 (SPAdes) (version 2) | ecosystem: Environmental > Aquatic > Marine > Epipelagic ...
TGAACTTAACAAGATTATTCCATGATCTTGACAAAGCTCCGCTTTGAGAATAGTACAAACAAAAAAACACTCAAGCAAGCTTGGTGTTTTTTTTGTTTGTACTATTCATTCGTGACCTCGGCAAGATTCAAACTTGCAACCTCTTGAGCCGTAATCAAGTGCACTATTCAGTTATGCTACGAGGCCATTTTGAGGGTGCAAATATAAGCTAATAATCTTTTTATCAAAAGAATATTGTATCAATTTCAAAAAACTTACTTTTGTGACTATACTTTAATTATTTTTAGTCATGAAAATAGAACAAATCTACACCAGTTGCTTGGCCCAGGGCGCCTACTATATCGAGTCCAATGGCGAAGTTGCAATCATCGATCCACTTCGAGAAACACAACATTATGTGGATAAAGCTACTGCCAATAATGCAAAAATAAAATTCATTTTTGAAACCCATATTCATGCCGATTTTGTGTCCGGTCATGTGGACTTGGCTAAAAAAACAGGAGCGACGATTGTCTTTGGTCCAAATGCCAAAACAACCTTCAATTCTTACAATGCCTCCGATAATGAAGAATTTAAAGTTGGAAACATTACCATTAAAGTATTACATACCCCTGGTCATACACTAGAATCTGTGACGTATTTACTCATTGATGAAAACGGGCAACACCATGCCGTGTTTACAGGCGATACGCTGTTTTTAGGAGATGTTGGACGTCCAGATTTGGCTGTTAAATCAGACCTCACTGAAAAAGATTTGGCGGGAATGTTGTTTCAATCCTTGCGATCAAAAATTATGACTTTAGACGATGCTGTGATTGTATATCCTGCACATGGAGCTGGATCGGCTTGCGGGAAAAATTTAAGTAAAGAAACGGTTGGCACCATTGGAGATCAAAAAAACACCAATTACGCCCTACGTTCCGATATGACCAAAGAAGAGTTTGTCACAGAAGTCCTAGACGGCATCAGTCCACCTCCACAATATTTTGCCAAAAATGCCAAAATGAATCAAAGTGGGTATTCCAATTTGGAACAAGTATTATCTAATGGTGACACCCCCCTTTCTGCGCAAGTGTTTGAACAATTGGCAAAATCCGAAGAGGCACTTATTTTAGATGTTCGTACACAACAAGACTTTATAAAAAATCACATTCCAGGGTCTATTTTTATTGGACTTAATGGCGGCTTTGCCCCCTGGGTTGGCGCGCTCATTACAGACATCAATCAACCCATCCTATTAGTCGTTCCTGAAGGGAAGTCAGAAGAAGCTGTGATCCGTTTAGCCCGCGTTGGCTATGACAACACGCTTGGCTATTTAGAAGGCGGGATGGACGCTTGGATCGCTTCGGGAAAAACAACCGATCAAATAATTTCTATTTCAGCAAAAGAGTTTTCAACAAAAACAAGAGAGAACAACCTCCATGTTTTGGATGTTCGTAAGGATGGCGAATATAACTCGATGCATTTGAAATTGGACGATCTGCAGCATTTCGCATTGGATTACATCAACCATCAAATGGATCAAATTGATGCCAATAAAACCTATTACATTCATTGTGCTGGTGGCTTCCGCTCTGTGATTGCGGCATCCATTTTAAAAGCACGTGGCTTTCGTAACATCGTTGATATCGCTGGTGGATTTACAGCGCTTAAAAAGACCGATTTATCACTATCTGAATTTGTATGCCCATCCACAATTTAATTGCTTTGACTATGACCACAACTCTTGAAATCTTAAATGTGGTGGATGTGCCCATACCATTATCACTAAACTCAATGATTTAGAAGGCATTCAAAATGTGAGTGTGGATACAGAATCTTAAACGATTTCAGCGCTTAAGCCTGCTTTTAGAAGTTGAGTACATTGAGGTTCCAACTCCTCATACACCCCCGTTTTAACGGTACATTTTCCTTTATAATGAACCAGTAACGAACATTGTTCTGCCTGTTCGTAGGAATGCTTACAAACATCAACTAGGGTTTCTATCACATGGTCAAAAGTATTGACCTCGTCGTTGAACAAGACAATTTCATTTAAATGTCCTTCTTCAACTGAAACCTCTACATCTTCTTTAATTTTTTCTTTTGTACTCATAATGACTTAACGAATTTCAGGGCGACCCAATTGTTTCGTGTTAATTTTTTCTCAAGTTTCAAATCGAGTTCGTTGCAAGTTGCCTCAATCAACTCACAATCGCTGTCGTAAAAACCACTTAAAAATAAGGAACCATTTTCATTTAAACAAGTAACATATGTACTTAAGTCATTCAACAGAATGTTTCGATTAATGTTTGCGATGACAACATCAAAACGTTTTCCTTCAAGTAAGGACGCATCCCCTTCTAAAACCTTGATGTGGTGACAATCATTTCGTGAGATATTTTCTAAACTATTTAAATAACACCAATTATCAATATCAATGGCTTCTAAAGATGTAGCCCCTTTTTTTTCGGCCAAAATAGCTAGCACACCGGTTCCACAACCCATATCCAAAACAGATTTGTTGGTAAAATCAAATGCTAAAATATGTTGAATCATCATGTACGTGGTTTCATGATGTCCGGTTCCAAAGCTCATTTTGGGTTCAATAATAATGTCATATTCAACATCAAATACTTCATGAAAAGGCGCACGAATCGCACAGCGATCTTCGACAACAATGGGGTTGAAATTCTTTTCCCATTCGGCATTCCAATTGGTTTGCGCAATGGTTTCAAATTCATAACTGATGACAAACTCCTCAGAATTTAAAATCTGAATTGAGTCTAAAATGATGTCAAAATGATCTGCTTCTTGAATATAAGCAATGACCCCATCGGGGGTTTCTACAAAGCTTTCGAAACCAGAAAAGCCAAGCTCCGCAATCAAAATTTCGGTACCTGGCTGAACGGGTTGAACTTTAAATGTGTAGCCTATATAGATAGAATCTCCCAAATTTAAAATGCGTTTATGATGGCTGTAAATTGCTCTACATCCAATGCTGCGCCGCCAATTAGACCGCCATCAACATCTGTTTTTGAAAAAATTTCTTTTGCATTTGCGGGCTTCACACTTCCACCATACAAAATAGAAACCTCAGCTGCTAAGTCCGCTGAATATTGGTTCGCAATGGTTTGACGTATAAAAGCATGCATGTCTTGTGCTTGTTGTGGAGATGCTGTTTCCCCTGTTCCAATGGCCCAAACTGGCTCATAAGCCAATACAATATGCTCCCAGGCAGATGCTGGCAAATGAAATAAGGCATTCTTAATTTGTCCTTCGACAATCGTTTCTTCATTTCCCGATTTACGATCTTCCAATTCTTCTCCAAAACAGAATATCGCACGCATATTGTGAGCTAATGCCGTATCTACTTTTTTAGCTAAAAGGGCATCGGTTTCATTAAAATACGCACGACGCTCACTGTGTCCTAAAATAACCGTTTTAACGCCAACACTTTGAAGCATTGCTGCACTGATCTCACCTGTATAAGCTCCGTTTTCTGCAAAATGCATGTTTTGAGCAGCCACTATAACTCGACTGCCTTTAACTGAGTTTGAAGATGCTAAAAGACTCGTAAATGGGGGTGCAATAATAACTTCTGCTTTACTGTGTTTCAATTCCTTCAGCAGTTTAGAAACGAATAATTCTGAATCAACATAGTCGTTATTCATTTTCCAATTTCCTGCTACAATTTGTTTTCTCATTTTAAATTATTTATTAGTGTTATATCTGATGTTTTAATGGCATTAAAAACTTTAATCGTTCCTTGTTTGTCAATAATCATATAGCGAGGAATCCAATCCAAATCTAAAAATGTGCCCATGGCTCCTTTCCATCCAGATTGCATCAAGTAATGATCGCCTTTAATTTCTAATCTATCGACCCCTTTTCTCCAAGCCTTTTGCGTTTTATCTAAAGATAAATACACAAAATCAACTTCGGAATGCTTCGCCTGAAGTGCTTTCACACTTGGCAAGCCTTCCAAACAATCTTTACACCAAGAGGCCCAAACATCTATAAAAACAGTGTTGCCTTGGTGGTTTTCCAAAATGGTTTTAAATAAAATAGAATCTCCATTTAGTGTCACAAACGCATCGTTTAAAGCGGCCTCTGAAAATTCAGTTTCGACGCGATTTTGACAACTTAACAGTGTACTAACGAAGAGTGATACTAAAAATATGTGTTTCATTTTGAAATTTTATTTAAGAGTCTAATTTAATTTTTGGATCTAAATAGGTGTAAATAATATCAACAAAAATATTGATCAGCACAAAAGTAAGGGCAATTATTAAAACAGCCCCCATAATTACGGGTAAATCTAAGGTGTTTAGTGCATTTACGATTTCTTTACCCAATCCATTCCATGCAAATATATATTCTACAAAAACAGCGCCAGCCAACAGAGAGGCAAACCAACCTGAGATCGCAGTAACCACGGGATTGAGCGCATTTTTCATCGCGTGTTTGGTAATAATTTGAAATTCACTCAAGCCTTTGGCACGTGCGGTGCGAATATAATCTTGATTAAAGACTTCTAACAATGAGTTACGCATCAGTTGTGTAACAACCGCCAACGGACGGATTCCTAGAACCAAGGCGGGTAATATTAAGTTTTTTAGTTTTAATTGATAGACCTCTCCAAAGTCATCCAATTCATAAAGACTCCCCGTCATTTCCAATCCCGTGTAGTGGTGTAATAAAAATCCAAAAATCCAAGCGGCCAAAATAGCACTAAAAAAAGAAGGCAAACTCATCCCAAAAGTACTGACTACCAAAATTGTTTTATCGACCCAATGGTCTTTATACAATGCGGAAATCACTCCTAAAAATAGCCCCAATACCAACGCCACACAAATAGAAGCAACCGCCAGAATAATGGTGTTTGGAAGTGTTTCTTTAAGTATTTGACTGACTTTTTTTCCTTGCTTGGTGAAGGACGTACGAAGGTATGGATATTTTAAAACGACGGTGGTATTGACGGTTTTAAACAAGGATTGAAAACTGTAAGGATGGGATTCTAAAAAGGTGTAATCTTCATCGGAATTTGAATGAAATGACAAGGGTGATAAATCATTTAGATAGTACAAATATTGTGTAAGTACAGGCTGATCAAATCCATATTTTTGTTTTACGATTGCCAATTGTGCTTGGTCTTCATTTTGACCTAGCATCATTTGTGCCGGATCGCCGGGCAAGACATTGAATAGAAAAAATATAGTGGTGACAACTCCTAAAAGTGTCCAAAATGAATGCTGTATTTTTTTTAATATATATCTCCCCAAAAGGTTTAAAGATCTAAATTATCAATGTCATTCCAGTGTACTTTTTGTTGGACCGTACCTTTATTTAATTCCAAGACACCTGGGTTGGAACGCACCACGGTTTTGAGAGCTTTTTCATCACATAGATAAAACTCAAAATTAAGTCCGTAGGTTTCATTTATTTTGGAAATTGCATCTTCTCCAGAAGCACTTAACCCAATAACAGTATAGCCTTTCGCCTGTGCATTTTCCGATAAGGCTTTCAGGTTTTGCAAGCCTTCTTTTTCTGCGGTGTCCAAATTATAAGATACAATCATGATGAGTTTTTCTTCGTTAAGAAAAGCGTTGGTCAAATCTTCATCCTCAGATTCTATCGAGAAATCCAAAATGGAGGGCTGATAGCCTTCGTCAATAACTTCCGTTTCTACACTCACGTAATCACCCTCAACATTGGGATAAGACCCATCGGTTACAATTGTTTTTTCTTCTCCATTTACATTAAAAACCCATGTAAATTCTTGAACGGCTTTAGGCGCATCTACAGGGGTACTCATGTTTTTAATGAGGTTATCCCCTATTTTGTAAGCTCTAAAATCAATACTCGGTAAATGCATCAACACATGGTATCCAAAAGCAAGACTGGCTATAAAACTCAGAAGTGCAAGAATAGTGTTTGGTAACGGCTTAAATATAGGAGTGATGTACGATTTTCCAAAAAACAAAATCAATACAAACGCCAATAAGACCACATCTTTTGTGAAGCTTTCCCAAGGGGTTAATTTTAAAGCATCGCCAAAACATCCACAATCCTTCACTTTATCAAAGTATGCAGAATAAAAGGTGAGAAACGTAAAAAACACAATCATGAGCAACAAGCTCCATACGGTGAATTTTGGCTTGTATCCAATCAATAAAAACACGCCAAGAACGACTTCAAAAACCACCACCAAAACAGAAATGATAAGCGCATAGGGTTCCAAAAAAGGAATATTTAAAACCTCTGCACTAAAATATTCTTGAAGTTTATAAGAAAACCCCAAAGGATCATTGAGTTTTATAAAGCCTGAAATTATAAATAAAATTCCAACAAAAATACGAGAGAAAGGAACTAAGATTTTCATATTAAGATTCGTTTAAGTGAATTAAAGCAAAGATGGCATAATTGATCATATCCTGATAATTGGCGTCAATTCCCTCGCTAACAAGGGTGTGGCCGGCATTGTCTTCTATTTGTTTGACCCGTAATAATTTTTGTAAAATCAAATCGGTCAAGGAACTCACACGCATATCGCGCCAGGCTTCGCCATAATCGTGATTTTTATCCAGCATCAACTGTTTGGTGACCGCAATTTTGTCTTCATACAACGCTACCGCTTCCTCAAATGACAAGTCGGGCTGCTCCACAACTCCCTTTTCAATTTGAATGAGTGCCATGACGCAATAATTAATGATCCCCACAAACTCACTTGCAGCGCCCTCCTCTACCTTTTGAATGGCGTTTTGCTGAAGTCCTCTAATGCGCTGTGCCTTGATGAAAATCTGGTCTGTTAACGAAGGTAATCTAAGAATTCGCCATGCGCATCCATAGTCTTTCATCTTTTTACTAAACAGATCTTGGCAGACTTGTACAACGGCATCGTATTCTTTTGAAGTATTTTGCATGAAATAAATCGAATTTTCCGTAAATTTCGCTTAAAATATTCAAAACATCAAGATTTATGGTTTAAAGTTTTAAATCTTGACAAAAACAACCAACAATACCTTTTTATGACTCTCAATTGTAACGGCCAACTAATTGACCTCAACACTCCTAAAGTGATGGGTATTTTGAATGTGACTCCCAACTCATTTTATGATGGTGGACGCTTTAAAGACAAAAAAAGTATGTTAACACAAGTTGAAAAATTACTGAAGGAAGGGGCTACTTTTATCGATATTGGTGCTTATAGCTCGCAACCAGGCGCTGATTTTGTTTCGGAAGAGGAAGAATTAAAACGACTTATTCCCATTGTGAACTCCGTTGTCAAGACCTTTCCTGAGAGCCGTATTTCGATTGATAGTTTTAGAAGCCGTGTTATTAAAACATCCATTGAAGCTGGTGCCGCAATGGTCAATGATATTTCTGGGGGTCAATTAGATCCCTTAATGTTTGAAACGGTTGGAACGCTCGGTGTCCCTTATATTATGATGCACATGCGCGGCACACCGCAAACGATGCAAAAAATGACCAACTATTCGGATGTGGTAAAAGAGGTTTATACTTATTTTACTGAACGGATTCAATTGGCAAGAACACACCAACTAAAAGATATCATTTTAGATCTTGGGTTTGGCTTCTCGAAAACTATTGAACAGAATTTTGAACTTTTAGCGATGTTCGATTATTACAACAACTTAAACCTCCCTCTTTTGGCGGGAGTTTCTAGAAAATCGATGATTTATAAAACCTTAAATACGACAGCAAACCAAGCGCTTAACGGCAGTACAGCACTGCATATGGTGGCACTTCAAAAAGGTGCGAAACTCTTAAGGGTTCACGATGTGAAAGAAGCCATGGAATGCATTCAACTTCATAAGGCGCTTCAAAAATAGCGTTCATTTTATATTTATTATATTTATTAAAATTTTCAGACCAAGTGGACATATTCAAAGACTTATTAAACTTCAATATATTAGACCTTATCGACATTGCTTTAGTCGCATTTTTGCTGTACTATGTCTATAAATTGATCAAAGGCACCGTTGCCATCAATATCTTTTTTGGGATTGTAATTTTTTACCTCTTTTATTTATTGGTAGATGTGTTACAGATGCGCATGCTAAGCAAAATCTTAGGCGGTTTTATGAGTGTTGGAATCATTGCTTTAATTGTAGTGTTTCAACCAGAAATTCGTAAGTTTTTATTAATGATTGGCTCCACAAATTTGAGCAAAAGCGGTTCCTTTATGAAACGTTTTAGTTTTGTAAAAGCACAACAGAATACGGCTTCTGATGCTGAAGTCATTGTAAAATCCTGCACCAAAATGGGCAGCAGCAAAACTGGGGCATTGATTGTGATTGAACGCAATAATAATTTAGATTTTTTGGTAGAAACGGGAGATGACATGAAAATTACCGTGACGCAACCTATTCTGGAAAGTATCTTTTTTAAGAACAGTCCCCTTCATGATGGGGCTATTATAATTTCAGAAAACGTAATCAAGGCTACACGAGTAATTCTCCCTGTTAATAACGAGAAAAACATCCCTTCCCGCTTTGGACTACGCCACCGTGCTGCGATTGGAATTACTGAAAAAACAGATGCACTGGCTCTTGTGGTGAGTGAGGAAACTGGACAGCTTTCCTATGTAAATAACGGAGAGTTTGTGATCTATACAGATACGCAAGATTTGATCGAGAAAATCAAAGCCGATTTATCTTAACGTTAACTATTTTTAGTTAAAAACTGAGCATCGTATAAATTTCGGTAATGCCCCTCTTTATTTTTCAACAAGTCTGCATGGGTGCCTTTTTCAACGATTTCACCCGCATCCAACACAATAATTGTATCTGCTTTTTTGACGGTTGCCAAGCGATGCGCAATGACGATCGACGTACGTCCGTGTGTGATTTTCTGAGTCGCCTTTTGAATGAGTTGTTCGGCATAAGAATCTATCGAAGCGGTGGCTTCATCCAATATTAAAATTTTTGGATTGGTCACGTAGGCTCTTAAAAATGAGATTAATTGACGCTGCCCCGAAGACAACATCACGCCTCTTTCTTTGACATTGTAATGATAGCCTTTCGGTAAACTCATGATGAAATCATGAATACCAATTTCTTTAGCGGCGGCTACCACTTCCGCTTCACTGATATCGAGATTTTTGAGGGTGATATTATTCAGGATGGTATCGGCAAACAAAAACACATCTTGTAGTACGACTGCTATATTTTGTCTTAAATTTTTAACTGAAATTGTTTTGATGTCTTTAGAATCAATCGTGATGGTTCCAGAATTGATATCATACAAACGGTTCAACAGATTGATAATGGTTGATTTTCCAGCACCTGTTGCCCCTACGATGGCGATCGTTTCTCCAGCAGTCACTTTAAAAGACACCCCTTTTAGAACGGGTTCATTTTCGACATAAGCGAATTTAACATCTTTAAATTCTAAGTCCCCTTTTAAATTTTTAAGAACGCCCTCGCCACGATCTTGAATATTTGATGTTGTGTCCAATACTTTAAAAACACGATCGGCAGCCACCATCCCCATTTGAAGGGTATTGAATTTATTTGCAATTTGATTCAGGGGTCTAAAAATCATTGGCACCATCATTATAAACGCTGTTAAATCGCCAATAGAAGCCGTTTGATCGAGTACTGTATTAAGGCCTCCAAGCCAAATCACTGTTCCTAAAGTCACAGACGATAAAAGGTCTGCAATGGGGAAAAACACAGAATTATACCATACGGTTTTGATCCACCCCTTTTTGTGGCGCTCGTTGATGGCGCTAAAATTTTCGGATTCAATTTTTTCTCTTGCAAATATTTGAACAATTTTCATACCCGTGATGCGCTCTTGTACAAAAGAGTTTAGGTTAGACACTTCGGTTCGCACATCTTCAAATGCTTTTTTCATGTACCGCTGAAAAACTTTGGTGGCTATCAAAACGATTGGAAGCGTACAAAAGACAATGACACTGAGTCGCCAGTTCATATAAAACATCACCCCACCTACTACACTCATTTTTAAAATGTCGCTAAAAATCATAAACAGTCCTTCTCCGAAAATATCGGCAATGCGCTCCATATCGGTCACTGTTCGAGTGATCAAAACACCCACCGAGGAGTTGTCAAAATACTTCATTTTAAACCCAAGGATATGTTTAAAAAGCTTAATCCGAATGTCTCTTACCACGGACTGCCCTAACCAACTTGCATAATAAATAAACAATAAATTACACGTAACTTCAAGGACCAAGAGCCCTAACATTAAAAAAATATAGTTTAAAAACCCAGGTTCAAATTTTTGTTCAATATTTTGATCAATGGCCAATTGCAACACCTTAGGACGTAGGGCTCCAAAAACTGCCAACCCAATGACGGTGGTCAACGCAAGAATAAAAAACCCTGTGTAGGGCTTGATATAATGCAGCAGCCTTTTGAATAACTGCGCATCAAAAACTTTGCTTTTAGGTTTCTTATTGGACATAAATTGATTTTGGATATTCTATATTAATTAAATACAGTCCGTGAGCGGGCGCCGAAGTGCCTGCATTAGACCTGTTTTTTGAGTCGATAATTGCTCGAAATTCTTCGAGTGTTCTTTTTTTAGCCCCCACTTCAATCATGGTACCTACAATGGCGCGCACCATATTTCTAAGAAAACGATCGGCTTTGATTGTGAAATTAAGCGTGTTTTTGTCAAGTTCCCAATGCGCTTCCATAATCGTGCAATCGTAGGTTTTTACATCTGTTTTCACTTTAGAAAAACATTGGAAATCGGTGTATTTAAACAAAATTTTAGCCGCTTGATTCATTAAATCTACATCTAACGGAAGCGTATAGGTATGTTCATTTTGATATTTGAACGCATTTTTTGTTCTCGAAATTTTATAAATATAAGTCCGACTTAATGCTTCAAAACGGGCATGGATTTCTGGTTGGACTTCTTTAATGGTATTTATATGAATGTCTTTCGGGAGGAATACATTCAGTTTATAGGCAATATCCTTAACGTCAATTTTTGTATCAATATCAAAATGAGCGATCATTTGTTCTGCATGCACTCCCGTATCGGTTCGGCCAGCGCCCATACAATCCAATGGCGCTTGCAACACTGTACTGAGCGCATGATTGAGCTCCGATTGTACCGTATTTACATCGGGTTGAATTTGCCATCCATGATAGGCACGGCCATTATAAGATAAATCAATAAAATATCTCAAGCTAATTTGATACTTTTGTGGTTAGAAAGACAAAGATAAATAGACTTTGTCATTAATAGCTTTCACATTAACATTTTCTAATGACAAAAATTTTATTACTCTCGGATACTCATAGTTATATGGGAGAAGACATCCTTAAATATGTGAAACAGGCGGATGAAGTTTGGCATGCGGGCGATATTGGAGACCTAAAAGTAACGGATGCCATAAAAAAGCTAAAACCTTTACGGGCTGTTTTTGGTAATATCGACAATGCTGAAGCCCGCTTGGAATTTCCCGAGCATTTGAAATTTAGATGTGAAGGGGTGAAAGTATGGATCACACACATTGGTGGCTATCCCGGACGTTATTCACTAGCTGTCAGAGATATGATTAAAGTGCAGACTCCTAACCTATTTATTTGTGGTCACTCACACATCTTAAAAGTAATGAATGACAAAAAACTCAACCTCTTACACATGAACCCAGGAGCTGTGGGCACGTATGGAATTCACAAAGTCAGAACGATGCTGCGGTTTGAAATTTCAGGTGAAAAGATTCAAAACTTAGAAGTGATCGAGTTTAAAAGAAAGGCATAAAAAAACCCTGAGAAATCTCAAGGTTTTTTTCGCACTCTTATACTAACGTTATTTATCTCAGCCGATCCACTGATTTTACAAGCGCCTCATCCTTTTTTATGGCCTTATTGGCAAACACCAATAATACGATAGACAAAATAGGAAGTAGCAGCCCAATACCTTTCTCAGAATTCGCAGTTTCTCCAGATACAGTTAGCAATCGATATATAAATAATCCTAGTAAAATTAAGTTTAGTATGATATTCAAACGTCCCAAAACAAATTGGGTCTGTCTTGTTTTAAATAAAAAAATAGAGATCAACGACAGCAAGGCTGAGGCTGAAAATAAAATTATATATTCTAATGAATCAATCGCAAATTCGATATACCCTTCTGTTTCTCGCAAAGACAGGATTTGTGAGAGTCCGCCAGAACAAATAGCGGCAAATAATAAATATACTGTTTGAATTCTCTGAAGCATTCTTAGTTTAATGAGTAGCAAAAATAATAGTTTATTTTTTATTACATCTATAAAAAGTTTAAAAATAAAGTTGTATAATTGCATATATAACGGCGAAATCATACTTAATTCGCTTCATTCAATTTACCATAAAAATTACTTCTTCATAAAATCATTCCAATAATTAGGACTTTAATTTATTAAAGGATTTAAAATTAACTCTCATACATAATGTTTGAAATTTCACAATTAAAAGAAAAAAAACTCCCTGAATTACAAGAAATTGCCAAAAAGCTCAACGTTCCTAAATTCAAAAGTTTAAAAAAATTAGATCTCGTATATCAAATACTAGACTTGCAGGCTGCCAACCCAACAATGGTGACACCAAATGTGACCCCAGCATCAGCATCAAAGACACCAAGACCAAGAAGAGAACGCATTTCTAAAACCACTAAAGATCCTAATATAAAGCCAACGGCTCCTAACACTGCTACTGCGGAAAAACCAGAAGCAAGTCCTGCTGTAAAAGCAGTACCAAAAAAGGAAGTTTCTGAAAACAGACCGCCAAAGGTGAAAATTGAAACCAAAGCAGCAGTCAGAACAGAACCTAGTTCAGAAGCTAAAGTGGAATCTAAGGTCGCACCTAAAATTAACCCAAGGCCTCAAAAACAAAAAAATCCGAATCAGAATCCAAATCAGAATCCGAATTCGAAACAGAATCCAAATCAAAACCCGAATTCGAAGCAGAATCCGAATCAGAATCCAAATCAAAAACAGAATCCAAACCAAAACCCGAATCAAAAACAGGGCAATAACGGGAATAAAGACACTCGAAACCGCTATAAAGAACCTGATTTTGAATTTGACGCCATCATTGAAAGTGAAGGCGTATTGGATGTCATGCAAGATGGCTATGGCTTCTTAAGATCTTCTGATTATAATTATTTAGCATCTCCTGACGATATTTATGTGTCTCAATCTCAAATCCGTTTGTTCGGATTGAAAAATGGAGATACCGTTTTAGGACATGTGCGTCCACCAAAAGAAGGAGAAAAGTATTTTCCACTTATTAGAGTGAGTAAAATTAATGGACTCGACCCAAAAGCGGTGAGAGATCGTGTCGCATTTGAACACTTAACGCCTCTTTTTCCAAAGCAAAAATTTAATATTGCTGAAAAACAAAGTACAATTTCTACTCGAATTATGGACTTGTTTTCTCCAATCGGAAAAGGCCAACGTGGGATGATTGTATCACAACCAAAAACGGGTAAAACAATGCTTCTTAAAGATGTTGCCAACGGGATTGCGGCAAACCATCCAGAAGTGTATCAAATGATTTTATTGATTGACGAACGTCCTGAAGAAGTTACTGACATGCAACGTAATGTGCGTGGCGAAGTGATTGCTTCTACGTTTGACAAAGAAGCACATGAGCACGTAAAAATTGCGAACATCGTTTTAGAAAAAGCAAAACGTCTTGTAGAATGTGGTTATGATGTTGTGATACTGTTAGATTCGATCACACGTCTGGCACGTGCTTACAACACGGTTCAGCCAGCTTCTGGAAAGATTTTAAGTGGTGGTGTGGATGCGAATGCACTTCACAAACCAAAACGTTTCTTCGGAGCGGCTCGAAATATAGAAAATGGAGGGTCTTTAACAATTATCGCAACAGCATTGACCGAAACAGGTTCTAAGATGGACGAGGTGATCTTTGAAGAATTCAAAGGAACAGGAAACATGGAACTTCAGTTAGATCGTAAGATTTCGAACCGTCGTATTTTCCCTGCTATTGACCTGACCTCATCAAGCACACGTAGAGACGACTTGTTGTTAGATGAGAAAACAATCAAACGTATGTGGGTGATGCGAAAGTACCTTGCAGATATGAACCCTGTGGAAGCGATGGAGTTTATCAACGACCGTTTCAAACAAACACGCAACAACGAGGAGTTTTTAATCTCGATGAATGGATAATTAAGTATTCATTTTTTAATTTACAAAGAAAGCCTTTCGATATCGAGAGGCTTTTTTTATGTTCTGCGAAGTCAGAGACTTTGCTGAGCTGGGTAATTTAAACTATGGAAATATTGCTATGGAAGCACGATTCTAATCATTATAGTAGTGAGCTATAATACTTTCAGCAGGTTTAAAGTTTGGATCCCAATGATTTAATAACATTGGATTGGTTGATAGCTCTGTTTTGAAAAGATTCCATATCCATAAAAACCCTCCAGCGACCCAAGGTTCATCCCAAAAACTTTTATAGAACGCTTCATACCCATTGGACTGTACAGCAAAATTATACGTAGTGGCTACGGCAGTGCCTGGTAATTCCCACGATTTCCACGCAGCATAATCGATACTTCTAAAACCATACTCGGTAAATACTATTTTTTTATTGTGTTGACAGCTGAAATTACGGATGTTGTTTTTGATAGGACTGTAAGCCGCTATTAATTCTTCAACCGTTGGTGTAGGCTTGTTGACCAGAGGAAAGTAACTATCGATTCCTATATAGTCCATTTCTTCCCAAAACGGAAATGCTTCATAATCATCCCAATTTGCAGCATAAATTAATTTAAGCTCAGGATACTCCTCTTTTAAGGTCTCAATTAAGCTTTCCCAAAAGAGAGGTCTTCTCTTAACAAACTCTCTTAATTCTGTGCCAATACACAACAAATCTATAGGGTGAGTGTTTGATAATTCGGCTATTTTTAAAATGAGTTTTTTGTAAGAGTTTTCAAAAATCTGCCAATGTACTTCTGTTTCTAAATAAAAATCACCTCTATATGGAATTCCTCCGAAATCAACCAAAGGACGTAACATAATCAAAGTAATAGGTAATGTATTTTCTAAACCTTGTTTATAATTTGTAATCGATTCGTCTATTTGATAATCTTTAATTTCAAAGGAATGATTAAAATAGTCTTTTGAGGCAGATAAAATTCCTACTAAAGAAATACTATTCCCTAGGACATTTGTATTATTTGTTGAGTTTAATTGAGCACTGTAAATGTTTAGACCGTTTAGTTTTGAGGTGTTTTCGAAACTATTTTGACATGTTAAATCAATGTGATCTCTCTCACAAGAGAGCATCAAAAGTGTTAAAATGATGGAATATAAATATTTCATATTGAAAAATGATAGGGGTTAAAACAAAAGCCTGTGTTCTTTATAAATAGTTTAGTTTTCTACTTTCTCAAAAATCATAGTTATCCCTTGCTGCCGCACGATTCCTATCGTGTGGCTTACAAAGTTTATTTGGAACGCGAATGGATTCGCGCACCAGCATAGAAAGTTATCATAAATATTTTAAATAAAATTTTCATAATTAAATAATTTATAAATTTAGGTTAAGAATAAATTATTAAGTCGTTATTCTTCATTGTGGACTTTCCACGTGGTGGACTTTTTGACATTTATTTTTCACTTTCTTAGAGAATAAACTCCTGTTTTTTAATTTCCGTAAGCCGGATGGTCTTGAGTTTGTCTTGTAGAATCGGTTCTAATAGACATCTGTACTCTACATTTGAACTTAAATTCTGACATCCAAAAAAGTATGGATACCTAAAAAAGTCCCTATGTTATTTACAGTAAATTAATATCTTAAGCACGGTTAAATTGCTTACAAAGAATTAGATTTGAGGTATAATTTTTGTAAACATAATAAATTGAAATAAATAATGAAGTGATTTTTCCCTTACTAAAAGTAAGGGAAAACCTTACTTTTAAAAATTCCCTTCTTAAAACAAGGAATATTTTTTTAAAAAAAATAGGATTTTGAAAGTTTTAAGCACCTAATAGTGCTTTTCTTAAGTAGTTCTGCGTGGTCAAACACACCTTCTAAAAACAAGTTTAAACACAAAAAATCCTTTGAAGCGCGCTTCAAAGGATTTTTAAATTTTATAGAATTCCTAAAGTCAACCTATGTAATTAGGACGACACAGTGTATTCGTTATAGGGTTGCAACAAATTTTGATAAACCAGACTTCAGGTTTGCCGCTTTGTTATCGTGAATGATATTGTTTTTGGCTAAACGATCAATCATTGAAGAAACAGAAGAAAGCATTTTT
>Ga0209094_1001155_pt1 | contig 16069 bp, 12 predicted proteins | sample COGITO_mtgs_1004_2_FD_184790 | JGI IMG/M metagenome (GOLD analysis project Ga0209094, IMG submission 184790) | Pelagic marine microbial communities from North Sea - COGITO_mtgs_100430 (SPAdes) (version 2) | ecosystem: Environmental > Aquatic > Marine > Epipelagic ...
AAAACATTCTATTTTGAATTGATACAATGTATTTGATTTCTGTAGCCATAATTATAGTTCTAAAGGAAAACCGTGGAAGGTCATTAAATTATTATCATATGAATAACTTACTCTTAATATACCACCAGCTTCAAGGTCTTTATAACCTGTAAAGGTTATCCCTCCTGCTGAGTAAGAAGCGTCAAATTTATAACCACCCCCACTACCAACACCTGTTGTAACTTTTGTATATGTTTTAGTTCCATCATGAGGAGTAGCAGAAAATCTTAGTTTATCTCCACTATCTCCTGATGTGGAGCTAGCGCTAGCCATACCAGGGTATACAATGGTGCAGTTAAAATCTTCAGTATATGAGGCTGCTGAGAATCCAAATCTTATAGCATTTGATGTATTAGGTCCATATACTAATAAAGTACCACCATTTATATCATCTAATGAAGGAGTACTTGTATTAGATATAACTTTAACTGATGCCAAAGTTCCTGCAGAAACTGAATGAAAAGAATTAAGGACACTAGCACCTGAAGAACCTGATGTACCTGAACTTCCTGAAGTACCTGCATTACCTGATGAGCCCGAAGTTCCTGATGAGCCAGAGCTACCTGATGTACCATTACCTGAAGAACCTGATGTACCTGATGAACCTGAGGTGCCTCCACCACCACCTGTGGAACTTACTACATAAGGATCTATAACAGTACCAGCACCAGTAACTGTAACATTACTACCTGCTGTTGTAACACCTCCTACACCTGAAGAACCAGAAGTACCTGAAGAGCCTGATGAACCAGAAGTACCGCTACCTGAAGAACCAGAAGTACCTGAAGAGCCTGATGAACCAGAAGTTCCTGCAGCACCTGAAGAACCCGAGGTACCTGAAGAGCCTGAGCTACCAGAAGTACCGCTACCTGAAGAACCAGAAGTACCTGAAGAGCCTGATGAACCAGAAGTTCCTGCAGCACCTGAAGAGCCTGAAGTACCTGATGAGCCTGATGAACCTGAAGTTCCTGATGTCATACTTCCAAATGATCCAGTAATAAAATATTCCCCTGTAGATGTATTTCTTACTACTACATTTGAAAGAACACCAGCAGCATCTTGAGCACTTTCATGATATATAGAACCGGTAACGGTTAAACTACCATCAATATCAATATCATAACTTCCAGTACCCGTAAAAGCGTTTACTGATTGTGATACATGCCAAGCGTTTATAGTAAATCCCTGGTTGATTTCATCAACTGTGGGGGTAAATATATTTTCTAGTCTTTTGGTTCCTTTTCCCATTGTAATTATCTATCTATGTTTATAAATATAGTAGTATCAGTTGTTCTCGATATTGGGAGTGGTTGAGATAATTTTCCAACTGCAAGTAAATTTTGGTCATTATCATATAACCCAACAGTACTAACATAAGGTGAGAAGAAAGAACCTGTTACAAAATCATAGACTGTACCATCTGTGGAACCTGAAATAATAGAAGGGTTTAAACTAAAATTATACTCAAATTCATTTATAGTAGCTTTATATTGTGTTTCGTAAATATCAAACGAACTAGAGAATGAGCAAGTAACGTTAGTAGCATTAATAATATCATCAGAAGTTAAATTCCCACCCCCATATATATTTTCTCCATATGATCCGGTTCCATATCCTTCATTAAGACCAGCATTATCAGCACCGTTAGTAAATATAACTATACCATGAGTATATATAATATTTCCTAAATACCCTCCAGTATCATAAGTAATTTGACCATTACCATCATCTATAATTGTATAATCTACTCCTTGTGTAGGATCTGTAATTTTAAATTTAAATGAATTGGGTTGGATATAATTACCCCATAAACGAGAAGGTATAGAAAGAATTGCTATTTGTGAATTTGATTTTGTAGGGAAGTATCTAATAACGTCATCTGTACTTTGTAAATAATTTTCATATCTACCTACAGAATTTGGACTACCTACAAATACATCACCTTCTACATTTTCTCCGGGAAATAAACTTTGTGTTTGAATAGAAGATCCAAATGAAGAAGTAGTGAAATTTGAATAATATAATTCTTTAACTGAATTGTATAATAACTCTGGGTCTTGAAGGCCTACAAATGTATTACCTGTTGGAGTATTTGAGCCAGAAATAAAAGGAGAAGATTGAATATTTTTACCTTTGAATCTAGCTATTTGGACATCAGAATTGTTAAATTCAGAAGCAGGAAAGGAGAACCCCTTATTTACTTTAAAGGGTTCTACTATTATGTCCTGTGATAAAAATTGTTTGAATGCACTCATTCATTTATTTTAAAAGTCTAATTTTACTCTAACAAGAGCTTCTTTTGTGAAATCTTTTTCTAATGGTCTTGATAATTTAGCTACTGCTAACAACTCATTAGTATCATTATACAAACCTACAGTTGTAATATATGTTGTAGGTGAATTAATAAATGATGGGAATAATACCTCACCAGTTGAGCCTGAAATAAATGATGGGTTTTCTGAGTAATTAAACTGGGAACTTCTAGGTCTTACAAATACAAAATCTGAAGTAATTGTTTCTTCTGAATTAGCTGTAAATGAAGCTCCAGATCTTATTGATTTAAATATTATATTTGTGTTTGGGTTATTAGTAATAGTTAAGGCAGATGTTGTTATAGCATCTAATTCAATACCACCATTAACAAAAGTATTAGCTAATGCTCTTGGATTTAAAATATAAGTAGCAATATCTGGTAAGAATAAACCGTATGAACCTGAACCTATACTATATCCATTTGATTCTAAAGAAGTAACTACATTCCCTGCTGAACCTGATACTAATTGGAATACTCTACCTGCATCATTAAACACAACAGAAGAAGCTACTTGACTATCATCGGTAAGAGAAATAGTATCACCGCCATTTTCAAGTAATAAAGTAGTTGAACCTGGGAATATAGATTCTTTATATCTGTTTCTTTCCATTGATATAGCCCAAAAATCTGATGATGTAATACTACCAAAAGTAAAATCTGCATTTTCATCACCTAATATTAAAGTACGATACTGACCATAAACAGTAGAAGAAGGGGATTTACCATCTACATTTAAATCATAAGCAATACTACCACTCCCTAATTCGTTACCATAAGTAACTGCAAATTCTAAAGATGACGTTGCGGCATTAGAAAAAATATTTCTATAGTAATCACCTGAAGTACTAAGGCGTTGAGTAGATGATGTAAAAAATGTAGTGATTTCTGGGATTTGACTATCAGTAAAAATACCTGCTGTAATACTATCAGCTGATACTACAAAATCGTCTGCTTCTAATCTATTAAATGACATAATTAGGATACTTTAGTTATAGTGATGGGGACTTGTAATCTTGCTCCACTATCTCTACCTACAATTGTCATTGTAGCGTATAATGCAGTATTACTACCAAATAATGTATTTACTGTAGTTGCTCTAAGATTAATTGTTGTACCTACTACTGTTGCAGATACGTTAGTACCTAGTGTAGTTGTTGAATTAACATTTAAAGCATTTGTTTGGGCTGAATCTATACCAACACCTTCAAAAGTAGATAATAATCTAACATCTGAAATAGTAGCTGTGTAACCACTAGCTTCGTTTTGGTTACCACCTAAATAATTTAGTGTTTGTGGGGTAATTGCTAATGAAGCTCCTTGTTTAATTACAATATTAGTATAACCTACATCTAAGATTGGCATCTTAGCAGTACCACGAGGTAAAGTAGTAAGTTTATACTTCATGATTTGGGTTTCATCAGGAAATGCTTCTAGTAAAGGCATATTTTCAATTGCCTGACCATAAAAAGCTGAGCCTGATGGGTGTGAAGGGTTATAGAGTGTATAATCAATCTCATCATCCGCTAATGCGAATTGTGTGATACGGAATGTACCATCATTTTTAGCAAGTAACTCTCTACCCTTTGTTGTAAGGATAGCATCTACAGTTACTACCGAATTATTTAAATATCCCATTGTTTAATACGTATTTTGTTATAAATATATGATTGTTTTAGCTTTATGCCAAATTTAATTATGATTTGTTAGTATAAGTTCGACTAATATAATCTAAGTTTTCTGTTAATTCTTTAGGGGCGAATTCAGAATATGCTAAACTTGCACCTAGTCCTGAAAGGTTGCTACCCCTAACGATAATACTATTTCCCCAGGACTCCCAAATTAAAATACCATATTGTTCAATACCTCCTTGTCCTATAGTTTTATTGTCTAAAATACTAAGGTCTCTATCTATATAAATTTGAGGATTACCTCCACCACCACCAGATGATGGATCAACTCCTAAAATCTTAGATACACCATAAAATCCAAGGGGATCTGATACAGTAAAGTCTGGGGTAAATTCATATTTTACAGTTGCTTCTGATCCTGCATATACTACAGGGGAACCTAATTTTGTATATATGGAAACATACCAATCATTTTCACTATTATTAAAAATGTTTTGAAAATCATCTAAAAAGGTTTGATATGCTATAAAACTACCTGATATATATTGGCCTGAATTGTTTTTTTCTACTTCATATACTCCATTATTTATTGCAGTAAATTCTATTGCACCCTTACTATAAATAGAATTATCTGTAAATCGTGCCCTTGTAGTTAAGCCGGCATCAGAAGGGATCATATAACTAGATTTAGTAGGAACATTTGCTTTAGTTTCTACTACTTCTAATCTTTGAGGAATATTAGCCGAGCCATTACCTTGTTGGTAGAAAGAAATAATATCGCCAGGTTCTAAAGAAGAATTTATAATATTAGAGTAATTTTGGTCTGCTTGTGGGACTATTGTTACATTTTCTTTACTACTATCTACTAATAAAATATCACTTAAACTAGTACCACCTAACCCTAAAACTTCAGGAGATGTACCACCACCAAAGTTTACACTATAGGCTGCTACATTTAAAAGTTCGACATTAGGTAGAACACCAAATCCTCCAGATGTTGTGTTTTGATTAAAATTTGGAGAGGTTGATTTGGCTCCTAAATAATTACGTGTTTTTATAGGTGTTGAATAATAATTATAATCTTGTACAAATGCTTTAGGTAAATCACCACCTTGTTGAGATGCTGTTATTACTGCTTGTTGATTTACTGCTTGTATAGCATTACTATTATAATCTAAATCCCAGAAAATATTACTTTGTCTAGCTACTGTATCATTATTAAGTAAAGCTAGATTCTCATCATCTATAATATTTTGGTAAATACTTACAGTATATGTGAAATTACCACCTGAAGGGGTAGTATCAGGTAAGAATGCTAATTTAGGTGTTTCTAAATTTTTCTTATTTAAAAATAAATCTTCTACACCTAAACTAATTGTAAAAGTATCCACAGGGGTTATATCTGGGGATGTATAGAATACATAAGAATCATTATTACCATTAATAATTGAAAAATTACCCAGGTTTTGAAGATTGGTTGCTTCTATAATTACTTGATAATTAATATTTGGTTGAAAGTTAAATAAAATTATTGACCTTTCGTTAACAGTAGCAGTTTGTTCAAATACTAATTTTGGGGTAATTGTAGGATTATTTAAACTACCAGTGGTTACTACAATAGCAGAACCACTTAATTCTCCATTAAAAAATTCTTCATCAGTATCTTGGGTAAATGGGATATGACCAAAAGGAGTAGTATAACTACCTCCCCAATTTTGTTGGGATATAAGTGATAAATCAATATTAGCTCCGGATCCCGGATTACCGTTTATAGTTAAAGTTGGGATTGAAGTATATCCACTACCCCCATCTACTAAAGTAATACCATTAATAGGACCTCCAGTACTTGTTAAATCACTAGACTGAATGTCTATAATAACATCTAAGGCTCCACCACCTAAGTCGGCAGCTGGAATTGTAATTGTGTCTCCAACTTCTATACCAGTAGATGTGTTAAAGAGTACATTTATAAGATTAACAACACCAGAACCGGGGAGGCCATTTACATTAACAACAAGGTCTATTGGTACTCCTGATGGAGATGTAGTATATTGTTGACTAACTGAAGTAGAATAATCACTCGATTGTTGAGTAATAGAACTTGCTAAATCTTTACCAGCTGTTATTCTAAAGTTTTCGTCTATACTATCAATTGATATTACTAATCCGCTACCACCACCACCAGTAGTAGTTACAGAATAATTCGATAATGGAGATTGATATCCTGACCCACCAGAAGTTAATGAAGCAGAAATAGCGTTTAATTGAACAAAACTACCACCAGTACTACCTGTAATAGCTTCTATGGGAATTGAATTATAATCACCAGAAGCAGTATAAATTCTTTGACCATCTAATAATCCTGGGGTTTGACCCATACTACCTGTATAGTAAGGTTCAGAATATGAAGCAGATGGTTCTGGGTATTTTTGTCTTTCTAGTAAGTGTTGTTTTATAGAAATACCAGTTGCAGCTGAAATTTTAGCGGGAATAAAATCTTTGATGGTCTTCCATAATGAATTATCAAAGAATTTAATTAATCTAATAAAATCATTCCAATCGTAATTGCTTGTATATTTTAAGAAATACTCATCTCTTAAAGCATCTAAATCTGGGTAGTTAGTTGAACCTGAAGTATTTTGTCTAGGGTCGCCTATATATTCTCCAATATTTAAATAACCAATAGAATTAATAATATCATCATTAATTTGGTTAGTTGGAGATAATACTACCTCTACTTGGTTTACTGTATCAGTATAAGCATCATCTATTTCAGTATCTTGTTGTATAGATCTGATGTTAGATAATTGCTGAGCACCTTCAGGTAAATTTAAAGCTACTTGTCTTATTTTATCTGTAATACGATTTTTAATACCAACTGCGGGTTGGTCCATAAACACATATTCTCTATTTACAGCAAAATTACCTTCAGTAATTGTAAAATCTGAGTCAGTGGGGAATGAATTTAATGTAGTCCAAGAACCTGTTACTTTAGGATGTATTGAAACTGAACCTGTATATAATTCACCTCCTAATGCTGCTCTAAATATTAATTCATCAGGAGCACTATTAATAGTATTACCTTCAATAGATTGAGGATTCATTACATAATCCTTAAATACACTATGGGATATTTGAGTTGTATAATATCTAATTTCTTGGTATGAACCACTAAAATTATCGTATCCTGTAATGCCGCCTAATGTTGGGAAGTATGAGTTTGCCCCACTAAACCAAAAACCATCGTCTGTTGCTGAAATTGAAGATGAAGCTATAAATCCTAAAGAAGAACCATTACTCCCAGAATATATTTTGTTAGCTGCTACTAATTCAAAATTTTCTTGATCACGATTAACCATAACAGACCACCAACCATTATTTGCAAATGGTAAAGATACACTAGCAAACTCAGTAGCATCTGTAGTAAAGTTAGGGTAAAACTTTAAATCTGCGTATTGATTGTTTGGGTTAGGTATTGAACCACTAAATGAACCAGAATCTAAAAGTGTAGTATCATATTCTAATACTAACCTTACTTCTGTACCACTATCTAAAGTCCATAAAGATTGAGATGTAGGAATGGAAGATGAAGGGGGTAATTTAAACCTAAATTGTAAAGATGCAGGAACATCATCTGGGGATGTCCAATCTGGGTTTATACTCCAATCAGTTGTAATAATTCCGTCATCTCCTGTAGAATAAGCGTAATTGAATTGTTCAAACCAGTAATCCCAATCATTAGTATTATCTTTATCTTTACCACCAAATTCATCAATTCTAAGTAATGTGTTTGGAATACCATAAATTGTAGCTAATGTTCTAATACCATCAACTGTACCTTTTTTCTTGTATAAATAAGATAAATTATTGTAAATACGTTTATATAAACGTTTATTTACATCATCTTGAGGTAAAACTTCATTAGAACCTGTTATAGAATTATTAACATATTCAAACCCACTTGGTGTAGGTAAAGAACCTGTCATGTTGGGGAAGGGGAAATAACTTCCTGATGGAGTTAAACCTAAAGTTGATACAAATAAATTAAACGAACTAAATTGATTTTCGTATAAATTAAATCCTAAATCACGTAATTGTTGTGCGATTAAATCGCGTGAAATTCCTGAATCAATGCGGTTATCGTTATCCCATTTATTAGTAATATCTTTGATGTAAACCCATATATTTTCATCATAAAAATGACCTACCATATTTGAAAAATCTATATATGGTTGATTTGATAAATCTTCTCTTAAATATTCTGGGATAGCATTATAAATCCAATTTTGATTATTTTCATCATAAGTTTCAGCATTTAATAAACTAGAGGTAATCCATGTTTGGGATAAAGTGCTTGTAGAACTTGCTTGGTTATAAGGTTGATTTGAATTTGTTTTAGGATATGAATTAGACCCTGAAGTGAAATATAGAAAATATTCGTAATTATCAAATTCATTAATGGTTTCATTAATTTTATTTTGATAAAATGCTGTTGAACCTGAAGTAGTAGCTACTGATATATTTGAACCTGAGGATGCTAATGATGTCCAATTTTCTATTTGTTGGATTTTATAGAAAAAATTACTTACACGTTTTTTAGCAGATGAAAAATTAATAAAATTACTATATTCGTTGTAATCTACGTTAATTTTTACACTAGGATCTTCATAAAAACTATTTATTTGTTGTAAAGAAGAAGTTAAGGATGTTTCTATTAAACTGGTAAAATCTGTTTCTTCAGTAGAGTTATTAACTTGGCCTTTTATAGGTAAATTAACATTAGGACCTTTTAATTTAATTGTATTATCAACAATTATTTCTTCAAAAGGTAATTCAACTAAATATGCTATTGGATCCGCTACTTGTTCTACAACCCACAATGTTGATTTTAATTGATATTGTGGAGGTAAAGGATCATATAATTTTATTAAAATTGAACCCTCATCTAATAAAATATTATTAGCTATTACTAATTGATTATTACCAAAATTTAAATAAAAATCTGGGAAGAATTCATCTTCATTTCTTTCTTGGATAAATTCTGTAGTAGAAGCAATTATTTCTTCTGTAGATATATTATTAGAAGTTAATCTAATTTCAGTCCTATCAGATGAGATTTCTGAAATAAAATATCTTTGAGAAAAATTAGATGATAATCTTACAGATAAAAAATTATAAAAAGTATTATAATTACCTTCAAAAAACCCATTAACCCTTAAATCTTCTTCAGGATTAATAGCTAATATATTGTCTTCTAAAGTATATTCATTATAGTTAGAAGGGATATTATTTGGGGGGTATACTATACCCCCATTATTAGGATTATATACAAAATATTCTATATAATCTGTTTGTGGGTTGAATGAGGTTTCTACTTCTATTGAAGAAATAAGGTTTTCATCTGCAACTGAGTAGTCCTCTAGTTCAAATGAAGTAGGATTTACTTGTGTAATTTTAGCTTCAGCCATAATTAATTATTTCTTCTTTCGTCTCTACGTTTTTGTCTTTCTTCTTTACGTTTAGCTCTACGTTCTTGACGTTTTTCTCTACGTGTTTGCTCTTCACCTTGATCAACATTTACATTTACATCTACACTAAATTCTGATGGGATTTCTAAATCTGGAAGGGTAGGAAGTTCTGGTAAATCTAAACCTGCTGTATCTAATACATCTGCTATAGTATTTAAAGCACTTCCTCTTTCATCTAATAGTTGTCTTCTTAATTCAGTAATTTCTTGTTGTAAAGCTTCTATTTCTGTATTTAGGGGAGTATAGCCAATATATTCAGTACTAGTTGTAATTAAAGTTTCATGCGAATTGTTACCTCTTTGGGGAATATCAAAAAATAATTTATCATATAAAACAAAAAATTCATCAACGGATACATCTTGTACCGCTATAGGTTCAGTAACTTGGGGTGTTAACTGAGAAAATTCAGTGTCAATAACCTTAGGATATTGGGTTTTACTGAATGAATTTCTTGTTAGATTTATTTGTTTTTTCATTATCCATTAACTACTTTAAAATAGTAATTATCATCATAAATTGTTGTACTTCCTTCAGAATTAACTTGAATAAGTATTTTATAATATCTTTCTGGTTCTAAACCATTCATATACACATCAAAGTAGCTAGAAGATACATCTGCACTAATTCTAGTATAATTTGAATCAAAATCTACTACATATTCATTAGTATCTAAATCTTTTATAGCATACCAAGCTGAACCTGAGGGTAAATAATATTGTTTAGTATACAAAGAAGAGGTTGCCCAAACACGAGCAGGATATTTAGGTCTACAATTTAATCTAAATCTATTAATACTTTCAGAATAGAATATACCTGGGTTTTCTGCTAATTCAATAAATGCATTAGGTTGAAATAATTCTGTAATTGTAGAAGAACCTGTATTCCATGTTGAATCATCCCATTTAATTTCTAATTCTGGGGGGTAGATTGTATTGGTATCTACTGTGTAATATTGCATTACAGGTTGAACTTGTTTACTTGTATTAAATTCAGCAGCATTTTCCCATTTAATAACAAATCCATTATTATTTAAAGAACTACTATACCAATCATTTACCATTGAGGTAACAACAACATTTAAATCTTTTTCAGTTCTAGGACCAAAAGATTGAGTAATGGGGTAAGTTATAGAACCATCTGAAGAACTAGCATACCAAGAACCTCCTCCTGCTGGGGAGTAAGTTGGGTTATATGAACTTGTATACCCTAAAGAAGGACCGCCAATATTCCAAGGTGAACCCCCACCTAAAGTTGGTGAATTCCAAGCAGCTCCATCAGCTGTAATGGGTTGATCTAAGTAAGTTCCTGTGCCCTGGTTCCAACTGTCATATATTGGGAATATTTCTAAAATTGAATCTTCAACAATACCTTGAGCGGTAGCAATAAATGATTTTAAATTAGCATCCCAAGTACCAGTTACTTTAGTATTTAATACATCTTGAATTTCATTATTATCAAATGCTATTAAAGTTCTAGCTACAGAGGGGCTACTATCAACTGCAAAATTTAAGTTAGATATTTGATTAATAGGATCTATTCCTGTATTCATTGATGGGTACATTGAATATAGGGAAGTATCTTTATAAGGGAAAAGTTTATATATTGCCATAATATTTATCTTATTGGGTCACTAGCTCTTCTCCTTAATTCATCACTTTTTAAACTATCTTTATAAGTGTTTTGGGGAGTAAATGGTTGGGTAGTATTAAAAAATTTTACTTCGTTTCCAATTATAGTTTGAAAAGGTTCATTAATAGGTCCTCCTAAAGGTAGTGGGTTTTCTAAATCTAAACTAGTTTTATTAAATGATGTTTGTAACGCCCCATCTCCTCTAATTTGACCTTGGGGTGAATCATCGTATCCTCGATTAGGTTGAGGTAAATATTTTTGGTGGTGACCATATTGGGAAGCATTGATAGGACCTCCTAATGGTGAGGAATCTTCTAGATCAAAATTGGTTTTATCAAATTGGTTTTTTAATGGAACAGTTAATCCCGGAGATGTTTTAACTGGGTCTTCTGCTGCTAAACCTATATTATTAGCTAATGCTTTATCATATCTTTTTAAAAGTCCCATAATTATATGTTTACAATTTTACCCTTAATATCACTATTAGGAAATTTAACTTCAAATATCATTGGATCAATAGATGGATATAATACATTATCTATGGTAGCTCCCTGTACATCATATGCATATTGAGAGTAACTTCCATCATTTACAGTTTTATTAGAAAAGCTAATATTTTTTACTGTTTGGACTCCTTCTATTCTATCTAAAAGATTAAAAATATCTCTATAAATAATAGGCTCATTTAATTGCCAATTTCTAATATTAAAATAGTTTTGTAATGCAATAATACACCTTCTTAAAACATCATTACTATTAAAATTAGGTAAAGTTATAATTTCAAAATTTATCCCAATATTAACTATAAATGCATCTTTAATAGCTACAGAATCACCTATTGTTCTAAATTGAGATAAATAAGTTGTTAAATTTTGTTTTAATGTTGAGCTTGCTGTAGTTAGGTTCCCATTACTATCAAAAGCTAAAACATATAAGTCTACATTAGTACCTGTATTAGCAGATGCTTTAGATTTTTCAGTATAAACTTTTGCTATTTTTCCATATTTAGGAGTCATAGATAAAGCTCTTACTGTATAATCATCTGGGGTGACTGTTCTATATTGAGTATTAAAATTTGAAATAATATTTTGTCTTAATTCTTCAATATTATCTCCTCCTCTACCACCTGAAGCAGCATTTGGGTTATTTACAATTACTGAGTTGAATGATTGTTGGTATAAACCACTTGGGTCTGTGTCACTAAAATTAACAAATGTTTTATTGATTTGTTTTATATTAGTTAAAGTATTAGCATTAACATTAGCACCAACTCCACCTCCAGTTAAATATCTTACAGTTAAGTCTCCAGTTGGAGCTATACCATAGGTAGGGGTAAATATAAAGTTTGTGGGTGAGTAGGCTGTTGTAAGTTTATTTTTTTCAAATGGTAAACCTAATCCTATATTATCACTATTAGGTGTAATTTCTTCTTCTATATCTTGTGTTGTACCAGCACCAAATTGAATTTCTAAAGAACCACTATTAATAAAACGAGTAGCAAATCTACGTTGGGTTTGTTTTAATTGGAGTAAATAAGGTGATTCACCTTCATTTAAATAATTATTTGGATCATTAGGGTTAGTATTACGTACTGAGTCATATACCATTTCTTCTGCTAAATAAGGTACTTCATACCACACATTACCATCAGAATCTACTACATCTAAAATACCTACAATATTAGGAGCATTAATGGTAGTTGTAAAAAATTCTTGAGGGGTAGTACCAGCATTAATAGTAGTTGTGTTAATAGTAGATGAAATAGCTCTTCTAGATTTTTTTAGTAAGTAGGTTTGTGGATTGTTTGAACTATCTACAGTATAAACCGTAACTTCTGTTGAATCTTGAGAACTAGAAACTGTAAAATCAACTGGGTCTTCTGTTAAAAAATTAATATTAGCATTTGATAATGAATTTACTTGAACATTTTCTCCTATTAATAAAGCATAATTATAATCAGGTTGATAAATAGAAGGACCAGAAAGTAAAGCTGGTACAGTTTGGTAAAAGTCTAAATCTGTTGTAGCTACTCCTGTAACCTGAGGTTTATAACCCATTACATAAGCTAAATCAAATAAATTTTCAAATTTACGTGCAAATTGAGTATACGTTTCTTGAATTTGATTATCTTGATAAAATGACATAACATCCCCAATATATGCGGACATTTCCATAAACATCATACCTGGGGATGCTTCACTAAAATCCGTGTAGGTTGTTGGGAAATAGGTTTTTGAATAATTAACTAATGTAGACCTTAAGTCTGCAAAGTCTTTATTTACATATTTTATATCTCTTGCTTGTGCCATTATCCAAAGTTAATTTCTAAATCATCTGATACCCCTTGTTGAGGTATTGAATATTTAATTATTACTCTAACTGTGTTAGAGTTTTCTAATCTTAATACATCTATTCTATCTAATCTTACTGAAGGGAATTGAGATTCTAATTTAGAACTAATATGGTCTTCAACTCCTTCTAAAGTATTATTTACAATTTGTTCAAATAAAAATTTTCTTAAACCACCCCCAAAAAGAGGATTATCAAGCCTTTCTCCAGGCTCAGTTAAAAAATAATTTATTATATTATTCTTTAAAGAAGCTGTACTTGTAAAATTACTCGTAAAAACTTGGGGTTGGGAAAAAGGTAAATTAACCCCTACCCCAACGTTTGGTTGGAAATCCGTTGCAGGTATTATACGAGGGTTAAATGCCATTATTTTTTATTCATTAATCCCATAATTTGATCTAAACCTACATTACCTTCAGGTAATTTAGCACCTTCTCCTGATGTATTCATACCAGGTTGGACTTGTAAATTTCCCCCAAATCCTTGAGCTTGGGTAGAATTAAAACTTAATGTGTCTTGACCGGGTTTCATTCCATCTAAGACTCCCATCATATTTTCTCTTAATTTAGCTTTATCAGTTTCTGGGATGGGTTGTGGTTGAGATTGAACGGGGTTATTTCCTGTTACTACAGTTTTGGGTGAGCGAACTGCTTCAAGTAGAATATCTTTTAATTCTTCTTGGATAGCTGCTTTCACTTCTTCTCTAATTACTTTTCTTAATTCGTTTAATTTCATGATTATAAATATTGGTTTAATACGCTTTTAAATCGTCTCTGTCAATAATAAATTTAAGTTCGTCAATTAATACTTGGGGATTTGATGCAAATGAATATTCTGTTGATATCATTATAATTCCAGATTTATTTTTTCCTACTGCTCTATTTTGATCTACTGTATCAGTAAATGGTTTAGTTTCGATTTCTAAAATAAACCCTTTATAAGTACCATCATTCTCAGATGCTTCAGCTATTAATTCATTATCATATATAGTATTAATAGAATCAGATATTCCTGTTAGGTTAGCATTAGGATTACATAATATAATTAATATATCTAATCTATCAAGTAAATCCACACATCTTACAATAGTATTTTGTACAGTAGCGAATGCTGGAGATACTTGGGCTGCTGTGATTTTTAAAGGTGGTAAATTAGGGGTACCATCAGCTTTAAATGTTATGGTATCAGCTATAGTATTTAAATCATTAATGGCAGAAACAACAGCTCCTGGGATTAGGGGAGTGACTTTGATAGCTTGATTAATTCCAAAACTAGCTCCTCTTAATATTTTAATTATTGTTTCTAATACCCCAGCAAATGAAGCTCCAAAATTAACACCAATAGTAAATGAATCTAATATTTTACCTGTGTTGTTTAAATAGTCTACAGCATTATTACGTTTTGCTATAATTTGAGGTAATTGAACATTACAGAATTCTTCTTTAAGTTGTTCTCTTAATTCATCTATATTGTCACTTTCTTCCTCTAATGCAGTCTCTAATTTATCTATACCATATTCTTTAATAAGATTAAAAGCTAGTGGTATAACAAATTTAGATAATTTTTGGGATTGTTTTAAAACTAAAGATCCTAATTTTTGTAAACCTTTAGGTTTTTGATCCTCAGCTACAGCATTGTTAATACCTTCAATATCCGTAGAAGTTAGTTCAGCTTGTTCAACTCTATCTTGTTTGAGTTGTTCTTTTTGCTTTCTTTGTTCTACTACAACCTCGGGTTTAGGGGGTGGGGGTGGAGGAGTAGGTTCTACAGGAATATTAATTTGAATTGTAGGACCTGTTCCTGGTAGGTAGGAATTTGATGTGTACATTTCATCAAATAATACTAATATCTCTGCTGTACTTTCAGGACCAACTCTCCCACGGGTACCATCAGCTAAAATCTCCACTGCTCTTTGAGCAAATCCTGTAGATTCTACAATATAAGTAACCCCATTACTTAAACGAGCAGTGTTAGGAGGTAAATTAGGATTATTTGTAGGGTTAAAAGCCATTATACAGTCTTAGTAGTTTGAGATAATATATTAGATAATTCTGCTTTATAACCTCCTATTTTATCATTTATAGCTTGGGCTACTAAATTTGTTGGGCCAATTGGAGAACCAACAGGCACACCTAATTGATTTTGAAGAGTCCCAGTTAAAAAACTTAAATCGTTTAATATTTTAGTTAATAGATCTACTAAATCATTACCTAAAACTACAGGTTGAGCCGTCTCTATACCACCTAAATATAATTCTGGAGTTTGGATTACTGTTCTTTGGGCAGCGTCTATATTAACTGATTCTACAGTATTTAAATTAATACTCTTTTTTGAAGATAATAAAATATGATCTTGAGTAGAATTAAATAATAATCTACCTGAGTTTAAGATAATTTGTTCTCTATTATATGTGTTTGGAGAAGTTGGTCCATTACCTCCATAAGATAAATAACTATTTTGAGAAGATACCTCAATTGGTATTTGTTGAGTTGAAGTAAAATAAGCAGAAGATCCATCTAAATTAATATCTTCAGTGATAGAATTAAATGTAGGTTGTTCTGTGTGTTTTTTATTAGTTAAAA
>Ga0209094_1001180_pt1 | contig 15891 bp, 18 predicted proteins | sample COGITO_mtgs_1004_2_FD_184790 | JGI IMG/M metagenome (GOLD analysis project Ga0209094, IMG submission 184790) | Pelagic marine microbial communities from North Sea - COGITO_mtgs_100430 (SPAdes) (version 2) | ecosystem: Environmental > Aquatic > Marine > Epipelagic ...
TGCGAAAAACTTTAAACGTATCAATAGAATCCACCGTATTTAGCTGTTCAAATAATTGAGCATAAAACTGCTTCACTCCCATTTCAACTTCTTTAAATGCCGCTTTATGTTCTTGAAACCAATCGCGATTATTGTTTTTTTGTAATATTTTTAAGAAACTAAATACATCTTTAGAGATCATGTCTTATATTTTTAAAATTCAATCTTATGTAAAATCAAACCCGAAGCGGGCGCGATATAATCCATCACCTCTTGACTCTTGGGTTTTAAACTGTTTTTTATATACTCCAAATCAATCTCGCCACGTCCTAATTTAATCAAAGCCCCCATCATCAATCGTATTTGATGACGCCCAAATCCCTTTCCAATCACTTTTAAAACATAACTTTTCTCTGGAAAAAAACTGGCCGTATATAAGGTGTTTTCTATAAGCTCACAACAGATGAGTTCTCGATCATACACCCCTTCATTCGTGGGTTTATAACAATAGGTTTTATAGTTGTTTTGTCCTTCAAAAAGCTGTGCCCCTTTTTTCATCAATTCGATATCCAAAGAATCTAAAATGGTAGTCATAATCGGAGCCGCAAACGGATGAAATTTTGCACCCTGCGCAAACACATAATGGTATTCTTTTAATTTTGAATCCTGAATGATGTTAAATTTCGCATCCACTTCTTTGATACTTAAAGCGCGAATATCTTGAGGAAGATTTTGATTGAACAGTTCTAAAAACGCTGTTAAATCCTCTAAAGGTTGTCCATCTAAAAACAATTCAAATGCAGCTTCACTTGCAGACACCATCGCATCGGTGCGCCCCGCTCCTAGTGTTTTGAATTTTTGTTCTTCCAGAATGAACTTCAATGTGCGATCGATCATCAGATGCACTGTTTTGGTGTTCGGCTGTTTTTGCCACCCATGAAAACGGTACCCTAAAAATTGCACCTTGACTACATAAAAATAACGCTTTTGCAACATGTTTACAAGGTCGTAATTTTATAAAGAGTTACAAAATTAATGTCTGGATTTTAGAACGTCAATGACCGCATCGAGTTTGAACCCTTTTGCTTGCAATAAAATTAAGTAATGAAATAACAAATCAGCACTCTCATTTAAAAACAAATCATCGTTGTCATCTTTGGCTTCAATCACAACTTCAACCGCCTCCTCGCCTACTTTTTGAGCTATTTTATTAAGACCTTTTTCAAACAACTCAGAGACATAGGAAGTTTCTGAGGAAGCATTCTCTTTCCGTTCCGTGATGATCGTTTCGAGTTCCGATAAAAACCCATAAGATTCTGTATTGGATTCGCCCCAACAAGTATCAGTTCCTTTGTGACAGGTAGAACCTTGGGGCGTTGCTTGGATCAATAATGTGTCGTTATCACAATCATTCTGTAAACTTTTGAAGCTTAGAAAATTCCCACTCTCCTCCCCTTTTGTCCACAGGCGTTGTTTACTGCGACTAAAAAAAGTCACCTTATTAGTTTCCAAAGTCTTTGCAACCGCTTCCGCATTCATATAGCCGAGCATTAAAACGGTTTTCGTTGTTGCGTCTTGAATGATTGCAGGAATTAATCCGTCACTGTTATACTTGATGTCCATTAGAGTCGTATGTTAATTTGATTTGTTTGTAATTCTTGTTTTAAATCGTTTATGGCAATTTCACCGAAATGAAATACACTGGCTGCCAAGGCAGCATCTGCTTTTCCTTCTTTAAACACCTCCACAAAATGCTGCATCGTTCCTGCACCTCCAGAAGCAATGATCGGAATATTGACCGTTTCTGACAGTTGTGCCAAGGCTTCATTTGCAAAGCCTGTTTTAACGCCGTCATTATTCATTGAGGTAAATAAGATTTCACCAGCACCACGGGTTTCTACTTCTTTGGCCCATTCAAATAAATCCAAATCTGTTGGGATCGTTCCACCTGCCAAATGTACCAACCATTTACCATCTACTTTTTTTGCATCAATAGCCACCACAATACACTGGTTTCCGAAGGCTTTTGAAAGTTCGTTAATCAGCTCTGGACGTTTGATGGCGGCTGAATTCACCCCCACCTTGTCGGCCCCAGATTTTAAGAGTAATTCAACACCTTCTTTGGTACTCACCCCGCCACCCACAGTAAAAGGAATGTCTATTTGTTCCGCCACATTGCGAACCATGTCTATGGTAGTAGAGCGTGATTCTAGCGTTGCTGAAATATCTAAAAACACCAATTCATCCGCTCCGTTTTCAGCATATTGTTTTGCCAAAGCCACTGGATCGCCAGCGTCTCGAAGATTTAAAAAATTAACTCCTTTGACCGTGCGTCCATTTTTGATATCTAAACATGGAATAATTCGTTTGGCTAACATACTTAAGATCGATTGAGTTGATAGGTTTCTAATTGTTTTAAACTGATATTCCCTTCGTAAATGGCTTTTCCAATAATGACACCTTCACAGCCTAAATCAGCTAATTTTGGCAACTCATCAAAAGTTGAAATCCCTCCCGAAGCAATGAGTTTTACAGGATTCACTGTGGATAAAATCGTTTCGTATAAATCAAATGAAGGTCCTTGTAACATCCCATCTTTGGAAATATCTGTACAGATCACATAAGAAATTCCTTTTGAAACAAACTCTTTTATAAAACTGAGGACTTCTTTGTCACTTTCCACCTGCCAACCTTGAATCGCAATTTTTTGATCCAAGCAATCCGCACCTAAAATAATGTTATCAGCACCATAGGTTTCTAACCAGTTTAAAAATTGTGATGGATTTTTGACAGCAATACTTCCTCCTGTAATCTGGTTTGCACCACAATTAAAAGCGATTTTTAAATCTTCGTCGGATTTTAAGCCCCCACCAAAATCAACCTTTAAATTTGTTTTGGTTGCAATGGATTCTAAAATTTTATGATTGATGATGTGCTGTGCTTTGGCACCATCCAAATCCACCACATGTAGATGTTCGATACCGACGTCTTCAAACATTTTAGCAACTTCTAAAGGGTTTTCATTATAGACTTTTTTAGTGCTATAATCGCCTTTGGTCAGGCGTACACATTGCCCGTTTATCAGGTCTATTGCAGGTATAATTCGCATACTATAAGTTTAAAAAGTTTTGTAATAATTGAGTCCCGTCTTTACTGCTTTTTTCAGGATGAAATTGAACCCCATAAAAATTATCAGATTGCAAAGCCGCTGAAAATTCATGTTCATACACAGAACGCGCAATGGTTTGCGGTCCTAGATCAGCATAATAACTATGTACAGAGTACATATAGCTGTTTTCAGGGATGGTTTTCAATAAATCCGATTGGAGGTTTTGAATCGTGTTCCATCCCATATGCGGGACTTTAACCGCATTTGAAAAGTGTTTGACATTGACATCAAAAACCCCGAGCCCTTTGGTATCGCCTTCTTCGGAATAATTGCATAACAATTGCATTCCCAAACAAATCCCCAACACCTCTTGTTTGAGAGTTGGAATTAAGAGGTCTAACTTTGATTTCTTCAACATTTCCATTGCCTGACTGGCTTCGCCAACCCCTGGAAAAATGACCTTATCCGCTCTTTGAATTTCCTCTACTGAATTCGAGAGCTTGGCATGAACTCCCAAACGCTGAAACGCAAATTGAATGCTCTGAATATTTCCTGCTCCGTAATCGATTATTATAACGTTCATTTATTCTAAAGTTCCTTTGGTTGATGGTAAAATCATTTTATTCACATCGCGTTTGACGGACATTTTGATCGCTTTTGCAAACGCCTTAAAAATCGCCTCTATTTTGTGATGTTCATTACTCCCATCAGCTTTGATGTTTAAATTGCACTTAGCCCCATCCGTAAAGGATTTAAAGAAGTGCATAAACATTTCCGTAGGCATTTTACCGACGTATTCACGTTTAAAATCAGCTTCCCAAACCAACCAGTTTCTACCTCCAAAATCAATGGCAACTTGTGCCAAACAATCGTCCATTGGCAAGCAAAAGCCATAGCGTTCAATACCTAATTTTGAGCCCAAGGCGGTGTGAAATAAATTCCCGAGTGCAATCGCCGTATCTTCGATGGTATGATGTTCATCAACTTCTAAATCGCCTTTCACTTTGATGTCTAAATCCATTTGTCCATGACGTGCGATTTGGTCTAACATGTGGTCAAAAAAGGCAATTCCAGTATCAATCTGACTTTGTCCTGTGCCGTCTAAATTTAAAGTGATCGCAATCTTCGTTTCATTGGTGTTTCTCACAATAGACTCTACGCGTTGCTTCGCTTTAAGGAATTCATAAATGGCGTCCCAACGGTTTGTTTCTAAGGCGATAAAAGGAGTTAGCTCCTCTTGTTTGACGGAGATTTCATTTTCACCTAAATGTGTTTCATCGTTGATAAAAATGCCTTTACACCCTAAGTTTTTCGCCAGTTCTACATCTGTTAAACGGTCGCCAATTACATAAGAATTCTCTAAATCGTAAGCTTCGGTAAAATACTCCGTTAATAAACCTGTTTGCGGTTTTCGGGTTGGTGCATTGTCTTTAGCAAACGTACGATCGATGAATTGTTTTTCAAAAACGATGCCTTCGTTTTTAAAGGTATCGAGGATGAAATTATGAACCGGCCAAAATGTATTTTCTGGGTATACTTCCGTTCCCAAACCATCTTGATTGGTAATCATGACAATTTCAAAATCCAATTCTTGACAGATTTTTTTTAAATTAGAAAATACATCAGGGTAGAATTCTAATTTCTCAAATGAATCAATTTGTTCGTCCGCAGGTTCGCGGATGATCGTTCCATCGCGATCTATAAATAATACAGGCTTCATTTTAGAGTCTTTAATAAGGTTAATAATTGTGTGTTTTCAGAAGGTGTCCCCACCGTGATTCTTAAGCAATTTTCACAATGCGATTGAGAGCTTCTATTTCTGACAACGATCCCATTTTTAATCAATTCATCGTAACGTTTGTTGGCATCATCTACTTTGATTAAAATAAAATTTGCTTCTGAAGGGTATAGCTTTTTAATAAAGGGATAAGTTTCTAAGGCTTTGTTTAATCTGTTGCGTTCGTTTATAATGGAAGCAATTTGATCAGAAACCACTTCCTTATTATGGAGTGCTTTCAATGCTGCTTCCTGCGTAAGCGTATTGATGTTATACGGGGGTTTTATTTTATTTAATACCGCAATAATTTCTTTGGAGGCATAACAAATCCCCAACCGAATCCCCGCCAACCCATAGGCTTTAGAAAGGGTTTGTGTGACGATTAAATTTGGATACACATTCAGCCATTGGATCCAACTGCTTTCTTCTGTAAAATCGATATAGGCTTCATCTATGACAACCAGCCCTTTAAAGTCTTTCAAAAGACGTTCAACTGCGGTACGATCGACCGTGTTTCCAGAAGGATTGTTCGGCGAACAGATGAACAATAGTTTAGTAGTTGGTTTTATATGTTCTAGAATCGAATCGACCTCTATTTGAAAATCAGAGTTTAAAGGCACTTGTATATTCTCAATGGCATTCAAATTTGCCAAGACTTCGTACATCCCATAAGTCGGAGGCAATGTGAGAATACTGTCTTGATTGGGTTCACAAAACGCTCTGAAAATTAAATCCAAGACTTCGTCGCTGCCATTCCCCAAAAGTATTTGATCTGACGCCACTTCTTTTTGTTTTGAAATGATAGCTTTTAAAGCCGTTTGCTGTGGATCTGGATACCGATTTAAAGAACTGTCAAAAGGGTTTTCATTGGCATCCAAAAATACCATATCCGTTTGCAAGTCTTTATATTCATCGCGCGCAGACGAATAGGGTTTCATCTGTTGTATATTCTTTCGAACTAATTTATTTAGATCCATCTTCTATAGATTTTAATCGAATTGTGACCGCATTTTTGTGTGCCATCAATCCTTCAGCTTCCGCCATAAGTTCGATGGTGTTTCCGATGTTTACTAGGCCTTCTTTGGTGATTTCTTGAAAGCTAATGTTTTTCAAAAAGCTGTCTAAATTCACGCCTGAGTATGCTTTTGCATAGCCATTAGTTGGCAGCGTGTGGTTGGTTCCAGAGGCATAATCACCAGCACTTTCGGGGGTGTATTTCCCGATAAACACAGAACCTGCATTGATGATATTCTCTACAAAAAAAGAATTGTTTTCTGTACAAATGATATAATGTTCAGGTCCGTAAAAATTAATTAAATCAACCGCTTCTTGATCGGAGTCCACTAAAATCAACTTTTTGTTTTCAAGGGCTTTTTCTAGAATCGATTTGCGATCTAAAAGTTGCGTTTGAATGCTAATTTGTTTCGCAGTTTCTAAAAGTAGTTTTTCATCAGTTGACACTAAAACAACTTGACTGTCAACGCCGTGTTCTGCTTGACTTAATAAATCCGAAGCGATAAAAGCAGGGTTGGCATTTTTATCTGCCACAACCAGAAGTTCACTAGGGCCAGCAGGCATATCGATTGCCACACCAAACTTGGTAGCCAATTGCTTTGCAACAGTGACATATTGATTTCCAGGACCGAATATTTTAGATACTTTAGGAATACTCAAAGTTCCAAAGGTCAATCCTGCAATGGCTTGAATCCCTCCTACTTTGATAATTGTTGTAATTCCACACAAAGCTGCTGTATAAAGGATTTCATTGGCAATCGCTCCTTCTGAATTTGGAGGGGTACATAGAATACTATTTTTACAGCCCGCAATGGTTGCTGGAACGGCAAGCATCAATACTGTTGAAAACAAGGGCGCTGTCCCACCAGGAATGTACAAACCTACGGTTTCTATCGGGCGTTTTTCTTGCCAACAACGAACGCCTGGTTGTGTTTCTACATCCACCTTCGCTGTTTTTTGGGCGTTGTGGAAGACTTCAATATTAGACTTGGCTTGTTGAATGGCAGCTTTTAAATCTTCTGAAACTAAATTTGATGCGGTTTCAACTTCTTCTTGTGTAACAAATAGAGATTTTAAATCCACCTTATCAAATCGTTTTGTGTACTGGGCAATCGCCGTGTCACCTTCTTGTTTGACTGCTAAAAAGACCTCATTTACAATGGCTTCAATGGCTTCCACAGATTGTGTGGGACGTTGCAGGACGGTTTCCCAAGTGGATCGAGCAGGATATTTAATAAGAGTCTCCATTAAAGTACCATTTTTTCGATTGGACATATAAGGATGCCTTGCGCACCTAAGGCTTTTAAATCGTCTATAATGTCCCAAAATTGGTTCTTATCAATCACACTGTGCACGGAGCTCCACCCCGATTCTGCTAATGGAAGTACGGTTGGACTTTTCATTCCCGGTAAGAGATTGATAATGGCTTCCAAACTATCATTTGGTGCATTGAGCAATACATACTTTGAGGATTGTCCCTTAAGCACTGCTTCGATACGAAATTTTATTTTATCTAAAATCGCTTTTTGAGGCGCTGAAATTGTTGGAGAGACTGCCAAAACGGCTTCTGATTTCAGAATCACTTCTTTCTCAACCAAATTGTTTTTAAACAAGGTGCCTCCTGTAGAGACGATATCAACGATGGCTTCTGCCAGTCCGATATTGGGTGCAATTTCAACAGAGCCATTAATGACATGGATGCTCGCTCTAATATTGTTTTTTTCTAAAAAGGCATTGACGGTATTGGGATAAGAGGTGGCAATTTGTTTGCCGTTCAAATCTTCGAGTGATTTGTATTCCATGTTTTTGGGAACGGCAATTGAAACTCTGCATTTTGAAAATCCTAACTTCGAAATATATTCTATGGAGTTTCCTTTTTCGACAAGAACATTGTTTCCAATAATAGCGGCATCTACAACCCCATCTTTTAAGTATTGAGGAATATCGCCATTCCGCAGGTAAAAAACTTCGACTGGGAAATTCGTCGCCGTGGCTTTGAGTTGGTCTTTTCCATTATCGATAGAGATTCCAATATCTTTCAAAAGTTTCATAGAATCGTCTTTGAGACGTCCTGACTTTTGCACTGCAATTTTTAAAGTATTCATTCTTTATTAATTTAGTAAAAAAAAAGACCCGCTTGATTGCTCAAACGGGTCCGTATATAGTTTAAATAGTATCCTACACAACTTTACCTCGCTTGATGGCCAGTTAAAATATGATGATGATGGATAACTAAATATGAATTCATTGTAATTATTTTGAAAACAAATATTCAAAAAATAAAAAGTATAAACCTAACTTATTTTTAAGAATTATTGATTTGATAAAAATAGCGAGTACAAAACTAGCTATTAATTAAAATTTACTGATTCCCTAAAATAATTGGCAATCCATTTTTTCCAGAGCCAATGACAATCACTTTACTGTTTGGAGATTCAGACAACTTTACAGTCGCTTCAATTCCTTTATCTTGTAAGATGCGATCGTTTAGAGATGCACTTAAAATTTTGTTTGCATCCGCTTTACCTTGCGCTTCAATACGTACTTTTTGAGCCTCTTTATCTGCAGTCACTAATCTAAATTCATATTCTAAAGATTCTTGCTCTTGCTTTAATTTACTCTCAATCGCATTTTTGATGGTGTTTGGAAGTTTTACATCTTCTACTAAAACACGCTTCACATTTAAAAATTGACCGTCTAATAAGTTTACGACTTCATCAAGAATTTCTTGTTCGATGACATCACGCTTACTAGAATACAATTGTTCTGGCGTATAACGACCTACAACACTTCTTGCTGCTGCATTGACCGCAGGGCCTAAAAGTTCATTCTCATAATCCTCACCTTTTGTTTTGATAAGGCTTCCAAGGTTTTCGAATTCTGGCTCATACCATATCGTTCCGTTTACTTTAACTTCCAATCCGTTTACAGATAAAACGTTCATTTCATCAGAGATGGATTGTTGTCTTACTTTATGGATTAACATACTGTTCCAAGGCGCTACAATTTGAAAGCCTTCACCATACGTTTTGTCCGTTTGGATTCCATCTCCGAAACGCTCAAATAACACGCCTCCTTCACCAGGGCCGATCGTCACGGCAGATTTTGATATTAAAAGAATAATAGCACCAATTATAAAGATAACTGGGAGTCCGATTTTAGGAAATTTTTGCATTTTTTTGTTTTAAATTATTAAATAAGTCCGTTGTATTTTCTTATGAACCATTCGATTGCTAGACTTGATAAAAGTAATAACAACCAGAATTTTATACCGATCAAAGGTACTGTTTTTTTAGTGAATTTCTGAATACTTAAAAAACGATTGTCAGAAATTAATTCAGACATTAATCCGTCGATTTGAGTATCAAAAAAGGCTGCCCCATCTGTGTGAATGGCAAGTTGTTCGAGTTTCTGAACATTGGCATTTATAAATTGTTGTTCGATGTTAAAATCTAAAATTTCAATTTCTCCAAACGAACGATGTGTACCGCCGTTGGCACGCACCTCAAAAGAATAATTCCCAGGCTCTAAAGCGTTTAGATTTATGTTGTAACTGTTTTGAACCGCAATCATTGGATACTCTAATTGTTGCCCTGTAGCTTTGTTTTTAAGCTTGATGACTAACTGTGCATTGCGGTTTGGCTCATAATTTTTATTAAAAAATTGTGCTGATATTTCTAAGGGTTGACTCCCATCATAAATAGATTCATAGTTGACAAGCAGTCGTGTATTTTGGTTTTTGATGTTTAAATACTGAATCAGTTTCGCCATAAACGAATCAAATGATTTAAAATTTTGATCTTCACGGAAGGAATGCATGCGCCATTTCCACAGGTTTTCAGCTAAGAGTACAGCTGTTCTTTGAGAATTGTTTTCGAAAGTAAACCACAAAGGTTCTTGTGTAGGTGAACCATTAATCGATTTGAACAACAAAGTTTCGTGAGAAACATTTAGTGCGATGCTTCCAAATTCAGCGGTTAAGGGCGGATAGGTATTAAACATAAAATCATCTACGGAAAAATTATTAAAATTTGGATTGACAACTCCTTGATAATTTTCATATTGACCTGTAACCTCTTGTTTGAAGTCTGATTGTATTGCATTTAAAAATGCCCATTGTGTTTGGCTCCCTCCTATGATAAAGGTATTTAACTTTCTTTTTTCAATGAGGTCAAAAACGGCTTTAAAACTTTGATTGGGTTGGTATAAAATTGCTAGACCATAGTTGTCATTCGTTTCTAAATACTCTATTGGAGAACAGATTTTAACAAGTCGCTGTTTGTTGGTTTCAATTGCAGCTTTTAAAGCGCCTAAATCGGGATGGGATAAAGAGGTTACTAACGCAATATTCGTGTATTCGTCAATCGTTTCTATTGCAAAGGATTTTTTATTGTTGACCGTATTTTTTTCGTTTTCAACAGGAGACAAACTGACCTGATACCGCTGTAACCCTACCTTAGTAGATACAATCTTAGGTGTGAGGATAATTGAATTATTTGTGGCTGAGAACTGTACACGTTCTTTATGAATAATCCGCCCGCGAGATTCTATTCTTAGTTCTGACTGCACAGCAGTGTTTCCAGTGTAAGAAGCGATAATTTCAACAGGGAATTTATTATTCAGATAGGTGTATTTATTGACGTTAATTTGTTGAATTTTCAAATCCGTATGGTAAATACTGTCCCCCAATATAAGAGGAAACACAACTTGTTCAAACTGTTTAGAAGCAAATTCATAAGCGTCACCAATAGTTTGATTCCCATCGGAAATTAAAACAACGGGCGCAAATTGAGAATCATACAGAGACTCAATGTCTTGGAGGCTCTTTGTAATGTTTGTTTGTGTATCCTCAAAAGTGAGTGTTGAATTTTGATTAATCTGTGTTCCAAACGGATATACTTTAACATCGTATTTAGAAGTAATTTCAGTATTTCTCAAGAGGGTTTGAACCGCCTCAGAAGAAATACTGTCTTTATTTAAGTAATTGACAGATTGAGAATTATCAACCATAACTGCAAGTACAGGTTTAATTATTTTACTTTCTTTTGTTTCAAACTTTGGGTTAATGACAAGAAGTAATAATGAAAAAACCGAAATGAACCTCACTCCTGCTAAACCCCAATGAAGCCGATGACGCTTGGTTTTATACACATACTGAAAAAGCGCTATGAACAGCGCTAAAATTCCAGATCCAATAATGTATAAAATTGTTTGTGTGGGCATAATTAAATGAGCTGCGAACAACTACTTATATAAGATTTAAGTGAGCATGCCACCATCGACATTGATCGTTTGTCCAGTGATGTAACTTGATAAATCACTGGCGAGAAATACGCATGCATTGGCAATATCCTCAGGAGAACCGCCTCGTTTTAAAGGAATTCCAGCACGCCATCCTGCTACGGTTGCTTCGTCTAATTTAGCCGTCATTTCCGTTTCAATAAACCCTGGTGCAATCACATTGCTTCTAATGTTTCTTGATCCAAGCTCTAAAGCAACAGATTTTGAAAAGCCTATAATACCTGCTTTAGATGCCGCATAGTTGGTTTGCCCCGCATTTCCTTTCACGCCTACAACTGAACTCATGTTTATAATAGATCCTTTACGTTGCTTTAACATCGTGCGTTGTACCGCTTTAGTCATGTTAAAAACAGACTTTAGGTTGACTTCAATCACTTTATCAAAATCGTCTTCACCCATTCGCATGAGTAAATTGTCTTTTGTAATCCCGGCGTTGTTTATGAGAATATCAATCCCTCCAAAATCAGCGAGCACGTCTTCTGCTAATTGTTGAGCATCGTTAAAATTTGCGGCGTTGCTTTGGTATCCTTTAACGGTCGTTCCAAAAACTTGCAATTCTGTCTCTAAAGCATTGGCAGCTTCAACAGATGCACTGTATGTAAACGCAACATTTGCGCCATGCTGAGCAAAAACGGTTGCAATTCCTTTTCCAATACCACGACTTGCGCCTGTGATGATGGCTGTTTTTCCTTCTAATAGTTTCATATAGTTCCTTCTAAAAAATTTATATATAATATCTGTAAATATTATTCATATCAAAGATAGTAAAATGCTTTCAAATAAAATTCCTTTAAAAATAATTTGTGAATGCTATTAATAAATCAGATCGTCAAACTGAGCTGATAATTAGTGTTTATTTCAAGTATTAAAATTGAATTAGAGTGCATAATTATATTTTTTCAATTTAAACAGATGTCATTATATAGCTAAAAAATTACGAGTTATGATTATTATTTTGTTTATTTGTTTTGATAATTAATTAAACAAAACTTATGAAAACATTGAATCTTTTTAAATTTATCCTTCTTGGATTTTTAATCACAAGTTGCTCTGACAGTAATGAACCTACAGGATCTGGTTCTGGGTCTGACAACGAAGCAGTAACATCAATAACATTGTCAACAGCTTCTAATACAGTCAACACAAGTGCTCAAGTAGCGTTCATCGTAACAGGCAACAACTCTACTGACTTAACAAGTTTATCTTCTTTAAAAGTAGATAACCTTTCTGTTTCAAACCCTTTTTCGTTTAACTTAGAAGGAACTTACCAAGTGGTTGCTACGTACGAAGATTTAACATCGAACACGCTTACAATAACTGTGACTGATATTCCTCCAACGAGTATTGAATTAAGTTTTGATCAAGATAATTATAACAATGGAGACTCTGCCATATTTGTTGTTACAGATAACTTCAATAATACGGTCACAACGGAAGCTGAAGTGACTGTGAACGGAACGGTTACTACAGCCAATCCCTATCCATTTACTGCTGATGGCACTTATAATTTTGAAGCTACTTACGAAGGTTTAACTTCCAATACAATAACTATCAATGTGGTATCTGCTTCTAGCCCTAGTGACACCTCGTCATTTACAGCTTCTGGAGCTCCTACAACTTTTACTAAGAAAGCACTTTTAGAAGATTTCACAGGGACATGGTGTCCACAATGTCCACCTGCGGGCTCCGCTATTGCAAATGCGATGAGTGGAAATTCAAACATATTTGGAGTCGGTTATCATGCCGGTGGTGGCGGTAGTGAGCCAATGACCATTCCAGAAACTGCTTTCTGGTCTGGTTACTATAACGTGACTGGTTTTCCAACGGTTTATGTGAACGGTCCAGATACGCGATGGAATTATAACAGCATGTCACAAGTGAACACCGAACTAGCAGAAACTGCGACCGTTGGTTTAGCTGTTGACGCAGCTCTTGTCGGTGGTAAACTCGATTTAGAAGTTAAAGTTGGATTTAACACAGCAGCAAATGAAGCTGTACGATTAATGATTTATTTATTAGAAGATAATGTTACAACCTCTACAGCGCAAGCAGGCTCTTCTCAGGGCGCTAACTATGTGCACAGAGATGTTTTAAGAGAAGTTTACACCGATCAATTAGGAGATGCTATTGACGCTTCTAATACCATGGCTGGAGGTGTTTTGACACGCACCCTTACAGGACTCGACTTGCCATCTAATGTAGATGATGTCGCTAATTTAAAAGTGATTGCATTTGTAAGAAACACTTATACTAAAACTTTTGTGGATTACTTTGATGAAACCCATACAGATTCACCACACTACGATATTTATAATGTACAAGAAGTGCATGTTGGAGAAACGCAAGCTTTTGATTAAATAGTCTAATTAAAATCTAATAATAGTAAACATAAAGAAGCCGCTCTTAGAGTGGCTTTTTTGTTTAAGGACTTATTTGTAAATAGTTAAGGCATTATATTTATATAAATTAACTGTGTGAAATTATTTATAATTGTATATTTGAGAATAAACCTACTTAAAAAACATTAAAACCCATGAAAAAATTAGCCCTTTTTATTTGCCTATTTACTATTACAATTTCATTCTCACAAACAACCAAAGAAGATTTAATCGGAAAGTGGCAATTGCTCACACTTACAATTGACGGCACCGTATTGACCACTTACGAAGCTGTCGAAACCGATGATTTCTATCACGAATATTTAGAGGATAAAACGTTTAAGACCACTCTTGACGAGACCACAGATGAGGGAACTTGGGAGTTGTCTGGTGAAACATTGAATATTTTTTTATCAACCAAAAGTGGTGAAATTCATTTTAAAATCTTAGAAATTTCTGCAGATGAATTACATGTATTAGATACCGAGGAGGAGGAAGAAATTATTTTATCCTTTAAAAAGGTGTGATACGCAGTGTTTTGCTATGCTAAACTTTGTTTAGTGGTCGCAAACTAGCGGCATCAGGGTCCGCCCAAAAAACTGGGTTATTATCAAAAGCAGCCCCGCTACCGCACGAATCCTTTCGTGTGGTAATTTAACATTGTAAAAACCAGCACATCATCTATAAATCCTTTTTGATCTGCATAATCAACGGCACTACTATAAACATATTCTTCTGGATTATGAAATTTATAATTTCTACTCATCTAACCTCCTTCTTAAATTTAAAATACAATTCTTTGTTTTTATCAAACTCGTTACTTTTCTTTATGACCACACGAAAGGATTCGTGCGGCAGCGAGGGTCAACAAACTTTATAGGATTATTTTTGACAAAATTATAAGGCGATAAAGATAAGTTTTGAGGAATTTCAGCTAAAGGGTCAAGGTTCATCCAACGTCCCAAAGCAGGATCATAATTTCTTGCAGAGACATCGTACCAATCCAATCCAATCCGAGTTCTTCCCCAGACTCTTTACCTCCAAATTTAAAACGTGACGCCACGCTATTTCTAAAGGCGCTCATGTTATTATTGTACCCTTTATGTTCAAGTCCAAAGGGATAGAAGCCCCCCGTCTTTTTTAAGGGCTTTACCTCTTTTTTTGAGTATGCCAACCTTAAATTTGGTACAGTTTCAATATGTAATTTTAGACAACCCATGTGCTATTCCTAAACTAATTCTTTGTCATGAATTGACCTAATGTTTCTCTAAAAATCATACGTTTGGAATGATTTATGTATCTTTGTTTATCTAAAAGATAATATTATGGGAGCATTAGAATTAAGAGCTAAACTGATAGAACAATTTAATTTGTTTATACAAGACGATTCAAAACTTATAGCTTTAGATGGTGTTTTTGATTCTATTAATACATCTACACAAGCCCCATCTATTATTCCAGAGGAACATTATAAAATTGTTGAAGAACGTCGTCGCAAATATCATGCAGGAGAAACAAGTGGTTCTACTTGGGACGAAGTCAGACAAAAATTGAGAAATAAGTATGGGTTCTAAATTAATCATTGAACTTGAAGCGCAAATAGAAATTGATAAAGCAATAGAATGGTACGAGTCCAAGCAAATTGGATTAGGTGCAGATTTTTTCAATTATTTAGATGGCTATTTTCAAACCCTAAAAAATGGTGAGGCATTATTTGAAATAAAGAGAAAGCCAGTCTTTCGAGAACTTCCGTTAAAAAGATTTCCTTACATAATTATATACGAAGAATATCAAAATCAGGTGATTGTATATTCTGTATTTAATACTTTTCAAGACCAAAATAAAAAAACGAAATAAATTTCATTTTTATTATTCAGAATAAGGTATTATCTGTTTAAACTTTTATATCCATCTACTCCATGTTCTTGTGCAAATTGACGAGCTACCATATGCCCTTCAAAGTGAACTTCTCTTTCTCCCCAAATACTCCAAATAAATTTATAATTGTTATCCTTAAGAAATTTATTAAATAAGTCTTTCCTTAAATAGACAAAATGTTGATTAGAATTATAGTCGTCATAATTCCTAAGATTAATTGACGCTAAATCTCCATTCCTTTCGTAAAGATTAAAAGTTTGTGGAACATCAATTAAATCTAAATGAAATGCAATTTATTTTGCTACAACATTCTGATGACCTGCCTGATTAACAGAACTATGATAGCTCTCCCCGGATACCGCACGAATCCTTTCGTGTGGTGATTTAACATTCTAAAAACCAGCACATCATCTATAAATCCTTTTTGATCTGCATAATCAACGGCACTACTATAA
>Ga0209094_1001183_pt1 | contig 15869 bp, 11 predicted proteins | sample COGITO_mtgs_1004_2_FD_184790 | JGI IMG/M metagenome (GOLD analysis project Ga0209094, IMG submission 184790) | Pelagic marine microbial communities from North Sea - COGITO_mtgs_100430 (SPAdes) (version 2) | ecosystem: Environmental > Aquatic > Marine > Epipelagic ...
AAATGGTAATGCCTGGCGATAACGTGCAGATGGACGTTGAGCTGATCGCTCCGATCGCCATGGAAGATGGTCTGCGCTTCGCGATTCGCGAAGGTGGCCGTACCGTTGGTGCCGGTGTAGTAGCTAAAATTACTGAATAAGTCTTTCGGTAGTAGGGGTGGCGGGCTCGGCTCGCTGCCCAGTTTGTTTTGGTTTTTTAGAGTTACAGGCCAGTAGTTCAATTGGTAGAGCACCGGTCTCCAAAACCGGCTGTTGGGGGTTCGAGTCCCTCCTGGCCTGCCAATTTTCCCAAAACTGCCACTTAACGTGGTGGGGTGCATCGTCAGATGAACGAGAAAACACAGGCGCGTTCCGGCTCTGCCGCCTTGGAGGCGGTGAAGTGGTTGTTGGTCGTGGGGTTTGTTGCTACGGCCGTAGTGGGCAATAGCTATTTCTCCGACCAGCCGACCCTCTATCGGGTGATCGGTGTTGTTGCTGTTTCTCTGGTGGCGGTGTTTGTTGCTCTGCAGACTGAGCAGGGCAAGGCGTTCAACCAGTTGCGTAAGGATTCTCTGGTCGAGCTGCGCAAAATTGTGTGGCCGACGCGTCAGGAGACCTTGCAGACCACACTGATTGTTCTGGTCTTTGTTGTGATTGTGGCCCTGTTGCTGTTTGTGCTCGACTGGATTCTCGGTGGGCTCATGTCCTGGGTTATTGGCTAAGGGGTAAGCATGGCAAAGCGCTGGTACGTAGTACACGCCTATTCAGGTTTTGAGAAGTATGTAAAACGCGCCCTTGAAGAGCGCGTTAAATTGCGTTCTATGGAAGAGCTTTTTGGTGACATTCTGGTTCCCACTGAAGAAGTGGTTGAGATCAAGGGTGGCCAGAAGCGCAAGTCTGAGCGTAAGTTTTTCCCGGGTTACGTTTTGGTGCAGATGGAGATGTGCGATGACTCCTGGCACCTGATCAAGGAAACCCCGAAAGTGATGGGCTTTATTGGTGAAGACCCCAAAAATCCGGGTCGTGTTTCGCCGATTACCCAGAAAGAGGCGGATGCCATTCTGCGTCGCATGGACGATGCAGTAGAGAAGCCGAAGCCAAAGACATTGTTTGAGGCAGGTGAAGTGGTTCGTGTTAATGACGGTCCCTTTGCTGACTTCAATGGTGTGATTGAAGAAGTGAATTACGAGAAGAGCCGCCTGCAGGTGGCTGTGATGATCTTCGGTCGGTCCACACCGGTTGAGCTGGAGTTTGGTCAGGTCGAAAAAACCTGATTAGGCTCAGCGTTTGAATTAGGTGCCTTGGTCACGTAGCGGTGGCCGAGGCGTTTTGACAACCTGCGGGGAGCCCGTTATAGACGCGGCGTTTGCACCCAAGGAGTCTTAAAATGGCGAAGAAAGTACAAGCCTACATCAAGCTGCAGGTTGCAGCTGGCCAGGCTAATCCATCACCGCCGGTTGGCCCTGCTTTGGGTCAGCATGGTGTGAACATCATGGAGTTTTGTAAGGCGTTCAACGCCCAGACTCAGCAGCTGGATGCCGGTGCACCGGTTCCGGTGGTAATCACCGTGTACAACGATCGCTCCTTTACCTTCACCATGAAGACGCCGCCGGCGGCTTACCTGTTGAAGAAGGCGGCGGGTATCAAGAGTGGTTCCGGTGAACCGAACACCAAGAAAGTGGGCAAGGTAACTCGTGCGCAGCTGGAAGAAATCGCCAAGGCTAAAGAGCCTGATTTAACCGCTGCGGATATGGATGCTGCTGTGCGCACTATCGCGGGTTCTGCCCGTTCCATGGGCCTGGATGTGGAGGGTTAACCAATGGCTAAACTGTCTAAGCGTAACCGTGCCATCCGCGAGAAAATTGAAGCGGGTAAGCTGTATCCGGTGGAAGAAGCGGTTGCCCTGTTGGCTGAGCTTTCTGCCGTTAAATTTAAAGAGTCTGTGGATGTAGCGGTAAACCTGGGTGTTGACCCGCGTAAATCGGACCAGAACGTTCGTGGAGCCTCTGTCCTGCCCCACGGTACAGGTAAAACTGTCCGTGTTGCTGTTTTTGCTCAAGGCGCGAAAGCCGAAGAAGCAAAAGAAGCGGGCGCAGACGTTGTCGGTTTTGATGATCTAGCTGAACGGGTTCAAGGTGGCGAGATCAACTTTGATGTGGTGATCGCTTCCCCCGACGCCATGCGCGTTGTCGGCAAGTTGGGCACGATTCTTGGTCCCCGTGGTCTGATGCCTAACCCGAAGGTTGGTACCGTGACCCCGGATGTGGCTCAGGCGGTCAAGAATGCCAAAGGTGGTCAGGTCCGTTACCGCACCGATAAAGGTGGCATCATCCACTGCACGGTGGGTCAGGTGGGTTTTGATACCAATGCCATCAAAGAAAACGTGGAAGCGTTGATTGCTGATCTCAAGAAGGCCAAGCCATCATCCGCTAAAGGGACTTTCTTCAAGAAAGTAACGCTGTCCACCACTATGGGTCCTGGTCTGTCTATCGATCCGGCATCCCTGGTGATGTAATGAGTTTCGATCCTGCCGAAAGGCAGGATCAAAAGGGCTTTGATCCCGATGCCGCGTCACCTGTAGTGAGCGTTATCGGGGCGTCAAAGACCGCAGGTTTTCGGTGTGTTTTGGTGTCTGCCTTTATGAGGTAAGTAAGCCGCCGAGATTAAGGGGTAACCGCCTGCGCAGGCGCGGTAGTTGTTTCCTGATTTTTTCAGGTTGTGGCTCCGCGATAATGGTCGGGAAACCGACCTTGGCGACCGCCTCAAAATCAGATTGCAGTCGATTTTGACGGTTAATGTTTGTGAATCCAGGAGGTACATCATGCCTTTGAATCTGGAGGACAAACGAGCGATTGTTGCTTCGGTAAATGCTGTTGCTACTGAAGCGCTGTCTGCTGTGGTTGCTGACTATCGTGGTCTCACTGTTTCTCAGATGACTGAGTTGCGTAGTAAGGCCCGTGAAACCGGTGTGTACCTGAAAGTAGTACGGAACACGCTGGCGAAGTTCGCCGTGAAAGACACAGAGTTCGAGTGTCTGAACGATGCACTGGTTGGCCCCACTGTTTTGGCTTTCTCCCAGGATGACCCGGGCGCTGCTGCTCGCCTCATCAAGGATTTCGCCAAAGACCATGACGCGCTGGAAGTAAAAGCTCTGGCCGTGGGTGGCGTAACTTATGGTGCGCAGGATATCGATGTCCTCGCCAAGTTGCCGACTCGCGACGAAGCAATTTCTCAGCTCATGTCCGTTATGCAGGCCCCTGTGGCCAAGTTTGTTCGTACCCTCAATGAGGTGCCTGGCAAATTTGTTCGCACGGTTGCTGCAGTCAAGGACCAGAAACAGAGTGCTGCCTGATTTTCAGGTTGCGTAACTACCCGATCTAATCGGATCACCACAGTGGTGATTTAGGAGATTGAAAATGGCCGTTTCCAAAGAAGATATCCTCGGCGCTATCGCCGATATGAGTGTTATGGACCTCGTTGAACTGATTGAGGCCATGGAAGAAAAGTTCGGCGTAACCGCCGCTGCTGCTGTTGCTGCTGCTCCCGCAGCTGCTGGTGGCGAAGCTGCTGCCGCTGAAGAGCAAACCGAGTTTGACGTTGTTCTGACCGGTTTCGGCGACAAGAAAGTTGGCGTGATCAAAGCTGTTCGTGAAGTGAGTGGCTTGGGTCTGAAAGAAGCCAAAGAGCTGGTTGAAAGCGCTCCTACTCCTGTTAAAGAGGGCGCTACCAAAGAAGAAGCCGAAGAGATCAAGAAAAAGATCGAAGAGGCTGGCGGTACAGCCGAGCTCAAGTAAGCGCATTGGCGCTATGTCTTTCCGCGGTTTCGCGAAAGGACGCCGGCTGGCAGCTTTTTGGCTGCCAGCCTTTTGTCGTTTCTGTATGAAGGGTTTCATACAGGAATATCACCACAAGGTGATAGGTCAACAGCTGAGGAACGCAGATGGCATACTCATTCACTGAGAAAAAGCGGATCCGCAAAGATTTCGGCAAGCTTCCGAAAGTTATGGAGGTGCCTTATCTCCTGGCGATACAGCTTGATTCTTACCGCAAATTCCTGCAGCAAGATAAGAGCGCCGAAGAGCGCCTGGAAGAAGGTCTGGAAGCCGCTTTCCGGTCGGTATTTCCGATCGCAAGTTATTCAGGAAATGCAGCGCTGGAGTATGCCGGCTACGAGTTCGGCAAACCCGCTTTTGATGTAAAAGAATGCATCATTCGCGGTACTACCTATGCGGCGCCGTTGCGCGTGCGTATTCGTCTGGTGATTTACGATCGTGAATCATCCGGGGCGATTAAAGATATTCGTGAACAACAGGTCTATATGGGTGAGATTCCCTTGATGACCGAAAACGGCACCTTCGTTATTAATGGTACCGAACGGGTAATCGTGTCCCAGCTGCACCGGTCCCCCGGTGTGTTCTTCGACCACGATAAAGGCAAGACTCACTCTTCCGGCAAGCTGCTTTATTCTGCCCGGGTGATTCCTTACCGTGGTTCCTGGCTGGATTTCGAGTTCGATCCTAAAGACCAGGTCTTTGTACGGATCGACCGTCGCCGCAAATTGCCGGCGACCATCCTGCTGCGTGCGTTGGGGTATACCTCTGACGAAGTGTTGGAGATGTTCTTCGACACCAACGAAATCGCAGTGGAAGACGGCATTTACCGCATGAAGCTGGTGCCGGAGCGTCTGCGTGGTGAAACAGCGACCTTCGATATTCTGGCTGATGGTGAGGTCGTGGTGGAGCGTGGTCGTCGTATCACGGCACGCCACATTCGCCAGTTGGAAAAAGCCAACATCGAATACCTGGATATCCCGGCCGAGTACCTGCAGGGCAAGTACCTGGCCAAGTCGATCATCGATCAGGATACCGGTGAGATTCTGGTGGAGTGTAATACCGAGCTGACCGCGGAGACGCTGGAGAAGCTTGAGCAAGGTGGCATTACTGACTTTGAAACACTCTATACAAACGACCTGGATAACGGGCCGTTCATGGCAGACACCCTTCGTGCCGATCCGACCCGTACGCCGCTGGAGGCGTTGGTCGAGATTTACCGAATGATGCGCCCGGGTGAGCCGCCGACGAAAGAAGCCGCCGAAAACCTGTTCAAAAACTTGTTCTTCACTGATGAGCGGTATGACCTGTCCACAGTGGGCCGGATGAAGTTCAACCGTCGTCTTGGTCGTGAAGATGAAACGGGTCCAGGTATCCTCTATGACGGTCGCTACTTTAGCGCGCGCTCTGATGAAGAAGGCAAACAGTACTTCGAGCAGATGGGTGGGGAGACCTCCGACATCATTGAAGTACTGAGAACCTTGGTGGATATCCGTAACGGTAACGGGGTGGTGGATGATATCGACCATCTGGGTAACCGTCGCGTACGTTCTGTGGGTGAAATGGCCGAAAACCAGTTCCGTGTAGGGTTGGTGCGTGTTGAGCGTGCGGTCAAAGAACGCCTGAGCCTTGCCGAATCTGAAGGCTTGATGCCGCAGGATCTGATCAATTCCAAGCCGGTGGCAGCCGCAGTGAAAGAGTTCTTTGGCTCTTCCCAGCTGTCCCAGTTTATGGATCAGAACAACCCGCTGTCCGAGATCACCCACAAGCGTCGTGTTTCTGCGTTGGGCCCGGGCGGGCTAACCCGTGAGCGTGCTGGTTTCGAAGTGCGTGATGTACATCCGACTCACTATGGTCGTGTATGTCCTATCGAAACCCCTGAAGGCCCGAACATTGGCCTGATCAACTCTCTGGCTACCTATGCCCGCGCCAACGAATACGGTTTCCTTGAGTCTCCGTACTTGAAGGTGATTGACGGCAAGGTCAGTGAAGAAATCGAATACCTGTCAGCGATCGAAGAAGCCGAGTGCGTGATCGCGCAGGTAGATGCGAAGATGACTGAAGAGGGTGGTTTCGAAGAAGACTTCGTTACTGTGCGTCACCGTTACGAATTTACCGTGATGGAGCGGGACACCATTACCCATATGGATGTTTCCCCGCGTCAGGTGGTATCCGTGGCGGCGTCCCTGATTCCGTTCCTCGAGCACGATGATGCGAACCGGGCCTTGATGGGCTCGAACATGCAGCGTCAGGCTGTCCCTACCCTGCGTGCTGACAAGCCACTGGTAGGTACTGGCTTCGAGCGTCACGTTGCCCGTGACTCCGGTGTCTGTGTGGTTGCTACCCGTGGCGGTATCGTCGACAAGGTAGATGCATCGCGTATCATTGTGAAGGTTAATGATGACGAAGTGAGCGAAGGTGAAGCCGGTGTAGATATCTACAACCTGACTAAATACACCCGTTCCAACCAGAACACTTGCATCAATCAGCGTCCGCTGGTGAAAGTGGGTGACCAGGTTGCTGCACGCGACATCATGGCCGACGGTCCTTCTGTGGACATGGGCGAGCTGGCCCTGGGCCAGAACATGCGCGTGGCCTTCATGCCGTGGAATGGTTACAACTTTGAGGATTCCATCCTCATCTCCGAGAAAGTGGTGAAGGATGATCGATTCACCTCCATCCACATTCAGGAACTCACTTGTATTGCTCGTGATACCAAGCTGGGTCCGGAAGAGATTACCGCTGATATCCCCAATGTGGGTGAGGCCGCGCTATCCAAGCTGGATGAGTCCGGTATTGTCTACATCGGTGCAGAAGTGGAAGCCGGTGACATCCTGGTGGGCAAGGTAACGCCGAAAGGTGAAACTCAGCTGACCCCGGAAGAAAAACTGTTGCGTGCCATCTTCGGCGAGAAGGCCTCCGACGTTAAAGATACCTCTCAGCGCGTATCTTCCGGTGTTAAAGGCACCATCATCGATGTGCAGGTGTTTACCCGCGACGGTGTTGAGAAAGATGAGCGTGCCCGTCAAATCGAGCAGGCTGCCCTGGAGCAGTTCCGCAAAGATTTGAAAGACGAGTACCGTATTCTCGAGCTGGATATTCTGGAGCGTCTGCGTACCGTCATGGTAGGCAAGAAGGTCAATGGTGGTGCCGGCTTCAAGCGTGGCGCTGAGATGACCGGCGAAATTCTGGATGGTCTGAATGCCGAGAAATGGTTCGAACTGCGCCCAGCTGACGACGATGTGGCCGAGCAACTTGAGCGTGCTCAGCAGTATCTGGAACAGCACAAGAAAGAGCAGGACGAACGCTACAAGGACAAACAGGCCAAGATTTCCGGCGGTGATGACCTCGCCCATGGTGTGCTGAAAGTGGTCAAGGTCTACCTGGCCATCAAGCGTCGCATCCAGCCCGGTGACAAGATGGCTGGCCGTCACGGTAACAAGGGTGTGATTTCTGTGATCATGCCTGAAGAAGATATGCCGCATGACGAGAACGGCGTGCCGGTGGATGTGGTCTTGAACCCGCTGGGTGTGCCATCGCGTATGAACGTGGGGCAGATTCTGGAAACCCACTTGGGCTGGGCTGCGAAAGGTCTTGGTGAGCGGATCGGCGAAATGCTGGCCGAGCAGAGGAAGATCGCAGACATTCGCGTCTTCCTTGACAAGATCTATAACCAGGCTGGCGCTGGAGGTACTCCAGAAGATCTGGATAGCTTCAGCGATGATGAAATCATCGAGTTGGCCAAGAACCTGGTAGGCGGTGTGCCTATGGCAACCGCGGTATTCGACGGTGCCAAAGAGTTCGAGATCAAGGAGCTGCTGGAGCTGGCTGGGCACGATCGTTCCGGTCAGGTGCAGTTGTGGGATGGGCGTACCGGTGAAGCCTTTGATCGCAAGGTTACCGTGGGCTACATGTACATGCTCAAGTTGAACCATTTGGTGGACGACAAGATGCATGCGCGCTCCACTGGTTCCTACAGCCTGGTTACCCAGCAGCCGTTGGGTGGTAAGGCTCAGTTCGGTGGTCAGCGTTTCGGTGAGATGGAAGTGTGGGCGCTGGAAGCCTATGGCGCCGCTTACACCTTGCAGGAAATGCTCACTGTGAAATCCGATGACGTGAATGGCCGTACCCGCGTTTACAAGAATATCGTGGATGGTGATCACCGCATGGATCCGGGTATGCCGGAATCCTTCAACGTATTGCTGAAGGAAATCCGTTCTCTCGGTATCAATATCGAGCTGGAAAACGACTAAGTCAGTGGGCTCCGCCAGGTTGATGGCGGGGCCACTGGTTACCCGGGTTTAGGAAAGAATCTAGAGCGAAAGCTCACTACGGAGGACTGGCCTTGAAAGACTTGCTGAATTTGCTCAAAAGTCAGGGACAAGTCACGGAGTTCGACAAGATCCGCATCGCGCTTGCGCCGCCGGATCTGATCCGCTCCTGGTCTTTTGGCGAAGTTAAAAAGCCTGAGACCATTAACTACCGCACGTTCAAGCCTGAGCGTGATGGTCTGTTTTGTGCGCGTATCTTTGGTCCGATCAAAGACTACGAATGCCTGTGCGGTAAGTACAAGCGTTTGAAGCATCGTGGCGTTATCTGTGAAAAGTGTGGCGTAGAAGTCACTCTTTCCAAGGTGCGTCGTGAGCGCATGGGCCACATCGAACTGGCAAGCCCCACTGCACACATCTGGTTCCTGAAGTCTCTGCCGTCCCGTATCGGTTTGATGCTGGACATGACCCTGCGTGATATCGAGCGGGTCCTGTATTTCGAATCGTTTGTTGTGACCGAGCCAGGCATGACTACGCTTGAGCGTGGGCAGCTGCTTACCGATGAAGAATACTTCGACTCCCTGGAAGAATTTGGTGACGAATTCGAAGCCAAGATGGGCGCCGAAGCTGTGCAGCAGCTTCTGATGGAGCTGGATCTGGTCGAAGAGATCAAGGTCCTGCGCGAGGAAGTGGAATCCACTAACTCCGATACCAAGCTGAAGAAGCTGTCCAAGCGTCTCAAGCTTATGGAAGCCTTTAAGGATTCCGGTAACGCACCCGAGTGGATGATCCTTACCGTGCTGCCGGTACTGCCGCCGGATCTGCGCCCGCTGGTACCGCTGGACGGTGGCCGTTTTGCGACCTCCGATCTGAACGATCTGTATCGCCGGGTGATCAACCGGAACAACCGACTCAAGCGTCTGCTGGACCTGAGCGCTCCTGATATCATTGTGCGTAACGAAAAGCGTATGCTGCAGGAATCTGTGGATGCGTTGCTGGATAACGGTCGCCGTGGTCGTGCCATTACCGGTTCTAACAAGCGTCCTCTGAAATCCTTGGCCGACATGATCAAGGGCAAGCAGGGTCGTTTCCGCCAGAACCTGTTGGGTAAGCGAGTCGATTACTCCGGTCGTTCCGTGATCGTGGTAGGCCCGACTCTCAAGCTGCATGAGTGTGGCTTGCCCAAGAAGATGGCGCTGGAACTGTTCAAGCCGTTTATCTTTGCCAAGCTGGAAGGGCGTGGTCTGGCGACCACCATCAAGGCGGCCAAGAAAATGGTCGAGCGCGAAACCGCTGAAGTGTGGGATATCCTCGCTGAAGTCATTCGCGAACACCCGGTCATGTTGAACCGGGCGCCGACCCTTCACCGTCTCGGTATCCAGGCGTTTGAGCCGGTACTGATTGAAGGTAAGGCTATCCAGCTGCACCCGCTGGTGTGTGCGGCCTTCAACGCCGACTTCGATGGTGACCAGATGGCGGTGCACGTACCGCTGACCCTGGAAGCACAGCTCGAAGCCCGTGCGCTGATGATGTCCACCAACAACATTCTTTCGCCCGCCAACGGTGAGCCGATTATCGGCCCTACCCAAGACGTGGTATTGGGTTTGTATTACATCAGCCGTGACCGTGTGAATGCACAGGGCGAGGGCCAGGTGTTTGCTGACACCAAGGAAGTAATGCGTGCCCTGGGTAACAAGCAGGTGCACATCCATGCCCGCGTTAAGGTGCGTGTGCATGAAGTGGTGAAAGACCTGGAAGGTAACGTGGAAGAGCGTACCTTCATCGCCGATACCACCCCTGGCCGTTGTAAGCTTTGGGATATCGTGCCGGCGGGTCTGGGTTTCGACATGGTCAACCAGAACATGACCAAGAAGGCCATCTCCAAGCTATTGAACACCTGTTACCGGATTCTCGGCACCAAAGAGACCTGTATCTTCGCTGACCAATTGATGTACCTGGGCTTCCGCGAAGCAACGCTGTCTGGTTCTTCCATTGGTGTGGAAGACATGGTGATTCCGGATGCCAAGTACACCATGATCGACTCTGCCGAAGAGGAAGTACGCGAGATCGAGGAGCAATTTGCTTCCGGTCTGGTGACTCGCGGTGAGCGTTATAACAAGGTCGTGGATATTTGGGCTCGTACCAATGACCAGATCGCCAAGGCGATGATGGAAAACCTCCGTGTTGAAGTGGTTAAAAACCGCGACGGCAAGGACGAAGAGCAGGGCTCTTTCAACTCCATCTTCATGATGGCCGATTCCGGGGCGCGGGGTTCCGCTGCTCAGATTCGTCAGCTGGCCGGTATGCGTGGTCTGATGGCGAAGCCGGATGGCTCCATTATCGAAACGCCTATTACCAGTAACTTCCGTGAAGGTTTGAACGTACTCCAGTACTTCATCTCTACTCACGGTGCTCGTAAAGGTCTGGCGGATACCGCACTGAAAACAGCGAACTCAGGTTACCTGACTCGTCGTCTGGTGGATGTGGCGCAGGATCTGGTGGTCAACCATATCGACTGTGGCACCGAAGAAGGCCTGCTGATGACGCCGCTGATTGAAGGTGGTGACGTGGTAGAGCCGCTGCGCGAGCGTGTACTCGGTCGTGTGGTTGCCCGTGACGTGATGAACCCTCTCAACCAGGACGAAGTAGCGGTGGAAGCCGGTACGTTGCTGGACGAAGTTTGGGTTGCGCAGCTGGAAACCATGGGTGTGGACGAAGTGCTAGTGCGCTCGCCGATTACCTGTGCGACTCGCTGGGGCGTGTGTGCCACCTGTTACGGACGTGACCTGGCCCGTGGCCATCAAGTCAATGTGGGCGAGGCTGTCGGTGTTATCGCAGCACAGTCCATTGGTGAGCCGGGTACCCAGCTCACCATGCGTACCTTCCACATTGGTGGTGCGGCTAGCCGAGCGTCTGCAGTCTCCAGCATCCAGATCAAGCACGGCGGTAAGGTGCGTTTCCATAACGCCAAGCACGTGCAGCATAAAGATGGTCTGGTAATCGTTTCCCGCTCGGCTGATCTGGCCGTTGCTGATGAGCTGGGCCGAGAGCGTGAGCGTTACAAGCTGCCATACGGTGCTACCGTTACCGTGAATGAGGGTGACGAAGTTGGTGGTGGCCGGGTGGTTGCTACTTGGGACCCGCACACTCACCCAATTATTGCGGAAGTAGAAGGTAAGGTGCAGTTTGGTGATATGGAAGAAGGTATCACCGTAAGCCACCAGACCGACGAGCTGACCGGCCTGACCAATATTGAAGTGCTCGGCTCCCAGCATCGTCCCTCTGCGGGCAAGGATATGCGTCCGGTTATCCGGGTGCTGGATAGCAAGGGCAAGCCTATTGTCATGCCTAACACGGATATGCCGGCACAGTATTTGTTGCCGGGCGGTGCGTTATGTGGCCTGAAAGATGGTGGCAGTATCGGAGTTGGTGACGTGATTGCGCGAATTCCGCAAGAGTCATCCAAGACCCGTGACATCACTGGTGGTCTGCCCCGTGTTGCTGACTTGTTTGAAGCACGGAACCCGAAAGAAGCGGCAATTTTGGCTGAAAAGACCGGTACCGTATCCTTCGGTAAAGAAACCAAAGGCAAGGTTCGTCTTGTTATCACTCCGGATAACAGTGATGACAACTACGAAGAACTGATTCCGAAATGGCGTCAGCTCAACGTATTTGAAGGTGAGCGGGTCGAGAAGGGTGAAGTGGTCTCCGACGGCCCGCTGAACCCGCACGATATCCTGCGCCTTAAAGGTGAGTCTGAACTGGCCCGTTACATCGTTAACGAAGTGCAGGAGGTTTACCGCCTGCAGGGTGTGAAGATCAATGACAAGCACATTGAAACGATCATCCGCCAGATGCTGCGCAAAGTAGAGATCCAGGAAGTGGGCGAGTCTCACTTCATCAAGGGTGAGCAGGCAGAATACGCCCGCGTTATGGAAGAGATCGATCGTCTGAAAGCTGAAGACAAGATGCTGCCGCAGTACCAGAGACTGTTGCTGGGCATCACCAAGGCTTCCCTGGCGACCGAGTCTTTCATCTCTGCTGCGTCGTTCCAGGAAACCACCCGTGTTCTCACCGAAGCCGCGGTAACGGGTAAAGAAGATGACCTGCGTGGCCTGAAGGAAAACGTGGTCGTGGGTCGACTGATCCCGGCTGGTACCGGCTATGCCTATCACATGGAGCGTCGTCGCCAGCGAGCGGATGCGCGCGGGCCGGAAGCGCCGACCATGGATGAGGTGGAAGCTGCACTGTCCGAGGCGCTTAGCTCCTCAGACGAGTGAGTTGAGAGCTTGTGGACCAATAATGGCTTCCGTCAGAAATGGCGGCGGCCATTTAAGCCCCTCCGGGGGCAACTGTAGAGATTTGCCGGTGCCTTGACGGGATGCCGGTGACTCCCTACAATCGCTGCCCCCCATGGTCTCTATGGGCGGTAATTGGGTGGCATGGGCCGTAAATTCACGGTTTCTGTCACAGAACTGTAAGCGTGAGGCAGTAGTTTCATGGCAACTGTAAACCAGCTGGTGCGCAAGCCGCGCAAAAGCAAGGTAGAAAAGAGCGACTCCGTAGCCCTGCAGGGCTGCCCCCAGCGTCGCGGCGTTTGCACTCGGGTGTATACCACTACCCCGAAAAAGCCGAACTCCGCGTTGCGTAAAGTGTGTCGTGTGCGTCTGACAAACGGTTATGAAGTATCTTCCTACATCGGTGGCGAAGGGCATAATCTGCAGGAGCACTCCGTAGTGTTGATCCGTGGCGGTCGTGTAAAAGACCTTCCCGGTGTTCGCTACCACACCGTACGCGGCACTCTGGATACGGCAGGCGTGCAGGATCGCAAGCAACGTCGCTCCAAGTATGGCGCCAAGCGTCCTAAGTAATACCTAGCTACCTTTTCTGAATGCTGTAGCCCACGTGGCTACGGAGGGATGAGTAAGGTCCGGACGGCATGCCGTTCCGGAGTCACCTGAAGCTTTCCCCGCCCAAAGCGGGAATGTTAGAGGAACACATCCGATGCCAAGACGTCGCGTTGTTGCCAAACGGGAGATCCTGCCGGATCCGAAGTTTGGAAGTCAGATTCTGGCCAAATTCATGAACCATGTGATGGTCAGTGGTAAGAAATCGGTGTCCGAGCGCATTGTTTACGGTGCCCTGGACATTATCACCGAGCGTAAGGGGCTTGACTCCTTGGAGACGTTCGAAAAGGCGTTGGACAACATTCGTCCGGCCGTCGAGGTGAAGAGCCGCCGTGTTGGCGGTGCTACTTACCAAGTTCCTGTTGAGGTTCGTCCCAGTCGTCGTACTGCTTTGGCAATGCGTTGGTTGGTAGATGCTGCCCGTAAGCGTGGTGAGAAGAGCATGCCTGCTCGTCTAGCCGGCGAAGTGATGGATGCCGCTGAAGGCAAAGGCGCTGCGATGAAGAAACGTGAAGACGTGCATCGTATGGCTGAGGCCAACAAGGCCTTCTCCCACTTCCGCTTCTAAGGCGCAAAGCAAGCGAGTGAAACCGGCCTGTACCCAGGCCGGTTTTTGTATTTGAACCACAGAATCGAGGTTAGCAGCGTGGCTCGTAAGACTCCTCTCAATCGCTATCGAAATATTGGTATCTGTGCGCACGTAGATGCGGGCAAGACTACCACTACCGAGCGTATTCTTTTTTACACCGGTGTATCTCACAAAATTGGTGAGGTGCATGATGGTGCTGCCACCATGGACTGGATGGAGCAGGAGCAGGAGCGTGGTATCACCATTACCTCCGCTGCGACCACCACCTTCTGGCAGGGTATGGATCAGCAGTACGATCAACACCGCATCAATATTATTGATACCCCCGGGCACGTTGACTTCACCATTGAAGTTGAGCGTTCTCTGCGTGTACTCGATGGTGCGGTCGTTGTGTTCTGTGGTTCTTCCGGTGTTGAGCCGCAGTCCGAGACTGTATGGCGTCAGGCCAACAAATACGAAGTGCCGCGTATCGTGTTCGTCAACAAGATGGACCGTGCTGGCGCGGACTTCGATTCTGTCTGTAACCAGATTCGCAAGCGTCTGGGTGCCAGTGTTGTGCCGATTCAGTACAACATCGGTGCGGAAGATAACTTCAAGGGTGTTGTTGACCTCATCCGGATGAAGGCGATCTTCTGGAACGAAGACGACATGGGAATGACCTACGAAGAAAAGGACATCCCTGACGACATCAAAGACCGTTGTGACGAACTCCGTGAGCAGATGACTGAAGCTGCGGCGGAAGGTTCTGAAGAGCTGATGGAAAAGTACCTGGAAGAAGGTGACCTTTCCAATGATGATATCAAAGCAGGTCTGCGTCAGCAGGTTCTGGCTAATGAAATCGTCCTGGGTCTGTGTGGTTCCGCATTTAAGAACAAGGGTGTTCAGGCGTTGTTGGATGCGGTTATCGAATTCCTGCCGGCACCGGATGAAGTGAAAGCGATCCAAGGTGTGCTGCCGGATGGCGAAACCGTTGAAGCGCGTAAGTCTTCTGACGATGCGCCCTTCTCTGCGCTGGCATTCAAGATTGCCACCGACCCGTTTGTGGGCTCCCTGACCTTCATTCGCGTTTACTCTGGCGTATTGAACTCAGGCGACAGCGTTCTCAACTCCGTGCGTGAGAAGAAAGAGCGTGTTGGTCGTTTGCTGCAGATGCATGCGAACAGCCGTGAAGAAATCAAGGAAGTACTGGCTGGCGACATCGCTGCCTGTGTGGGCATGAAAGATGTGACCACCGGTGACACCCTGTGTGACCTGAAGAACCCCATCGTTCTTGAGCGTATGGAGTTCCCGGAACCGGTGATCTCTGTTGCGGTAGAGCCGAAGTCCAAGGCTGATCAGGAAAAAATGGGTTTGGCGCTGGGACGTCTGGCGCAGGAAGATCCGTCTTTCCGTGTAAAGACCGATGAAGAAACAGGCCAGACCATCATTTCTGGTATGGGCGAGCTGCACTTGGATATTCTTGTCGATCGCATGAGACGTGAGTTCAAGGTAGAAGCGAACATCGGTGCGCCGCAGGTTGCATACCGGGAAACCTTTACTCGAGCTGCGGACGTGGACGGCAAATTCGTCAAGCAATCCGGTGGTCGTGGTCAGTACGGTCATGTCAAGGTTAAGTTCGAGCCTATCGATCGTGATGAAGAGTTCCAGTTTGAGGAGCAAATTCATGGCGGTTCTGTACCGAAAGAATACTTTGGTGCAGTTCAGAAGGGTATCGATGAGCAGCTGCAATCTGGCGTGCTTGCTGGCTACCCGATTCTTGGCGTGAAAGCGACTCTCTACGATGGTTCCTACCATGAGGTGGATTCCAACGAAAACGCTTTCCGTATGGCGGGAGCCCTGGCTGTGAAGAACGCAGCAAAAGAAGCGGGTGCTGTGCTGCTTGAGCCGATGATGAAGGTGGAAGCGGTAACTCCGGAAGATTACATGGGTGACGTGATGGGTGACTTGAACCGTCGCCGTGGTATCGTTCAGGGCATGGAAGACACCATGGCTGGCAAGATTATTCGTGCCGAGGTGCCTTTGTCTGAAATGTTCGGTTACGCTACTGATCTGCGTTCCATGTCTCAGGGGCGTGCCAGTTACTCCATGGAGTTCCTGAAGTACGCTGAGGCACCGAAGAATATCGCTGATGAAGTCATCAGCGGCAAAAAATCTTAAATTTACGGTTAATTTGTTAAAGGTATAGAGCCGTGGCTAAGGAAAAGTTTGAACGTAATAAACCGCACGTAAACGTAGGCACCATTGGTCACGTTGACCATGGTAAAACCACCCTGACTGCCGCGTTGACCCGCGTGTG
>Ga0209094_1001226_pt1 | contig 15407 bp, 8 predicted proteins | sample COGITO_mtgs_1004_2_FD_184790 | JGI IMG/M metagenome (GOLD analysis project Ga0209094, IMG submission 184790) | Pelagic marine microbial communities from North Sea - COGITO_mtgs_100430 (SPAdes) (version 2) | ecosystem: Environmental > Aquatic > Marine > Epipelagic ...
CCTATCGAACCGGCTAAAACGGGTCTGCATTATAGGGATGCGCCTTAAACAGGTCAACCAGACTTGCCAGGCCATGCTGTAGGGTATTTACATCTAAAGCAGTCCGCACCAAGCAGCTAAACAACTCTTATAAAAGCGCAAACTACGCCATCACAGCGAACTAACCTCACACTGCAAGACAGATAAATCGGCAAGCGAGGCAAACGCGATGACACATAAACAACCAAGGCATGACAATCATAAACAACTGAAAAATATAAAGATTCTCTAATCGCCAGCGGCAAAACCTAGTGGCTAGCAAGCCAGTTGATGCACCAAGGACACACCTCCATCAGCAGCCAATGCCAATGGTGACCATCATCTATGCGAGCCTGCATCGCCAGAGCCCCAATTGCCCCGCCAAGGCCCAGGCATCCACCTCGCTAAATGACGAAAATCTTGCGCCCCTGTATATAGCGCACCCAGAGCAACTTCAAACTTACAAAAAAGGCCCTGCGAATGCAGAGCCTTTTTTGTGTGGGCTAAAGCAAGCCAATTAAACTTACTGCACGGAAGGGATGCCCCAAACAATACCTTGGGCAAAGCCATCACCGGTTAAGACCGTTTCAGCCAAACCCTCAATCACTGTGAATATCTGCGGGGTATCAACAGCCGCTCGGCCCAAGTCACTCAACCGCTCGCCATTCCCTGCCGAGCCTTGAATAACAAAACCACAACTTGGATTATTTGTAGGCTGCGTGGGCAACGGTATTTGAGTGTTCGGGTTAACAAATGTCAGCACACTGGGATCCCCGCAAGCAAACTGTACCGAAGAACTCGCCCCACCCGTTGATTTAATAGCACTCTCAACATAACGCAGCAACAAGCCCTTACCCGGCACAAAGAAACCCTCAATGTCAAAAGGCTTGGTTGCCGTACCTAAACCAAAGCCAATCGGTCCAAAACGACCGTTACTGGCCATGGTAAAGGATTCCGACTGATGGCTGCCGCCAGGCCCTGCCAATACTGTAACCGCTGGTAGCGCATCACCGGCAGCACTGAACACCGAAGCATCTCGATCGCCTTCACCGTTCAGGCTTAAATTAGCTTTAATCTCACCACCGCCAACATCGCTGAATGTTAACGTCGCACCCTCAAGACTAAAGCCAGTCACTTGGGCGCGCTCAGGATTAATCACTAAACCTTCAAGGTTATAAGGCCCTTGCGCAACTAGGTCGGCCGCCGTTGCCGCACCCAACCTCACGCCAAAGCCACGAACATCGCCACTCACTGTTGAGAGCAGCTCGCCATCGGCATCCGCAATAGCGCGGAATGTCTCGGTAGCAAACGTCAAGGTCGTCGCGCCACTGAGGCTCACAACATAACTTGAACCGGTAAGACCTAATGTTGTGTTGGCAAAGGTTACCGAGCCATCGTCTGTGCCTACAGCCGCATTAAACTGACTCATCACACCTTCAGCACTGATGACACCGGCTCCATTGAGCTGCGCATCAAAAACACGTGTTTGCGTAGCAACCAACCCGTCAGCCGTGTTGGCACCACTGCCATAGTTGACACTCAAATCAACAAAACCATATTCGCCGTTCAGATCAGCTTCATTCGATGATGTATCAGTGTAAGACAAGGCCGACAAGCCTTGCTGAGCCACATCGGCTAAGGTTGAACCGACACCTGCTAGCGTTACACGGCCGGCGCCCACAAAACTGGCCGTGCCCCATGGCGCTAACGTTGTGGCACCTGCCTCGAATGTGAGACGCTCACTGGCTGCATCATAAGTTGCTGCGGGCGTGCTATCGACATCCACAAGCGATGCAGTGCTTACCGAAGTCGGTGCAGCGGTTGCCAAACAATCAGGCACGCAGCCGCTACCGGCAAACGCCACTGAGTTTTCAATGGTTTCGTACTGACTAGCGATGCCGTAGGCACCAACGCCCGTATTATTCGTACCCAAATTCAGACTGTTTACGCTCGCCGTATCAACAAAACCAGTTGACTGCAGCACACTCTCACTAACGGTTGCTACCTTAAAGTCAGTCGCATTACTGCTTTGCTGCGTGTAGAGCAAGCTGAAGTGGTAGTCGGACACTGCGACCGTCGGCTGGGGATCGGCCGCATTAGGAATGCCATCGCCGTCTATATCAGGGTCGCAGGCATCGCCAAAACCATCGCTATCAAGATCGTCCTGATCGGCATTAGCGATTGCTGGGCAGTTATCAACCGGGATACCTTCTCCCAGCGTACCAGCAAGATTTTGATTAGGCGAAGGAAAACCATCATCGTCTGCATCACACGCCACACCAAAGGGCACTGACTGACCAAACGCGTTCGTTGAGCCCGCCGCTTGATCAGCATTCGGCGTGAGTGGGCAGTTATCAACGGCATCGGCTACACCATCAGCATCAGACTCTCCAGGAAATACAGTTGGATCTAAATCATCGGGGTCTGCACCCGGCCCGCCCGAACCATTACCGAGTGAACCATCACCATCGGCATCATTATCACAATTATCACCAAAAGCATCGCCATCCAAATTCAGCTGATTACTATTAACAGCGCGGGTTAGACTAATAGTGATATCTTCATCATCTATAGCACCCAACACACAATTATCCGGACCATTTCGACCGGTGCCGCCGACGTCGTCAATACCATCGCCTTCGGCATCCACCGTTATATTCTCATTCAAATCATCGTCATCAGCACCAGGCCCACCGCTGCCATCACCATTAACACCATCGCCATCAGCATCAACGTCGCAAACATCTCCCACCCCATCTGTATCAAGATCCTCCTGATTAGAGTTAGCTGTGTCTATACAGTTATCAATGGAGTTATCAATGCCATCACTATCATTATCACCCGACAAATTAGGGTCATAAGGCGCACTATCGTTGGTGTTGGCAAATCCATCACCATCAAAGTCGGCAGCGGCCGGCACACTATCAATTGCGCCCGCTAACGGTGCAGACACATTGGGAAACTCGCCCTCTAGCAAGGCTTCAATGGTTGCCGAACTATCAACAGAAGGAAGGCGCCCAGTGTCAGTTAAATACTCTGGATCTACTGTATTAATAGCATCTACAACGGCTTGTTCGATTGTAGATGGCGAGTTACCAATTAAACCGTCAGCAATATCAATTTTAATAGCCTCGAGTACGATGTCCGTGCTCTGCCCCAAACTATTCGCCGCTTGCGCCACCACCTCGGCAAAAGTTTCAATGGCCATACGGTAAGCTGCCACTGTTTGCTGCTTTTCCAGCGTCACAGTGCCTTCATCGATGATGGGTGGCGTATTAAAAATATCAATATCAGTAGCCATACCAAAGCCGACTGCCTGCAATACTTCAGCGCTTGCAGCAGCAAGCTCAGCCTCAACAGCTGCAGTATCACTACTATCACCACCAGCAGCTATGACTCGACTCTTAGCTCGCTCAATAGCCAGCGAGGTAAATGGCGTGGCATAAAAACGCGTGTTAGCGCGATTAGCAAATTGCGCAGCAGAAATGATCGTGCTCACCGAGGTGATCGCAGGCGTTTCGCCGGTAGTTGTATCAATGGTGCCCCCATTCGAACTGATACGCAGTAAGAAAGGTCCGTCACCAGGTTTGCCGCCATCCTCGTCAACCGCTTTTAAAGTCAACGTTGCCAAACCAGTGGCATCGGTTCGTGCATCGGCGTCAAGCAAGCTTGGCGGGCTTGGCGGCTGAGCCAAAAAATCAGACAAGCGAAACAATTCAACTACAGCGTTGGCCATTGGACCATCGGCACCCAGCACACTAATTATTTGTTCGGGATCATTACAGTTAGGATTAGTAGGCGCGCAATCTTTACTTGTGCCGCCACCGCCACAAGCAGCCAGTAAAGAAAACAAAAAACCAACAACAACTAACTTAGAAAGATCGCGAATATGCATAGTTATGCCTTTTACGTGTGGAAGCGTATGAAAGTAGATGAGTCCAACCTTTTACGACATTGATTTATCAGTTATGTTACTGCGATTTTTTAATCGCTTACCGTAGTTAATTTATTTTTTTGTTAGTACGACTTTTAATGCAGCTTGCGCTCATGCGCTCCAGCATTAAAAATAATACCTACCAAGCGTTCGTCCAGAGAAAACAGCGTGCTAGGAGTTTAACGCTCATCCGCCCCAGATACATCACACGCACATTTTTTCTTTTATAGTTTGGTCGAACTTCACGCCCCATGATTAACGATCAGGCACACTCAGTCAAGACTAACGGCACAAGCTATGAAGACACTTTTAAAATGGTTGTTATTTAAACGCGTACATTGGCCCCACATTTTTCGACGCCTAGCTCCGCACTGCAACCTCGCCAAACCAATCCACTAAAAAGCCAACCCTGCTATAGGTGCTCTACGCAATCTATCTCATACTCAATTTGACCGCTAGGCGCATTCACTACCGCAATATCGCCCACCTCTTTACCAATCAAAGCACGCGCAATGGGCGAGGTCACCGAAATTTTAAGTAGCTTAACGTCCGCCTCATCTTCACCCACAATTTGGTAGGTGACCGTCTCATCGGTTTCGACGTTAATGACCGTGACCGTGGTACCAAAAATCACCTTACCGGTCGGTGGAATTTGTTGAATATCAATCACCTGCGAATCAGCCAGCTTACCTTCAATCTCTTGAATACGGCCTTCACAAAAACTTTGCTGCTCACGTGCCGCATGGTATTCGGCATTTTCTTTTAAATCGCCATGCTCGCGCGCCTCGGCAATAGCCTTAACAATTTTAGGCCGGTCGGTCTTTTTTAGTCGAGCAAGCTCTTCGCGCATTGCAAGCTCACCCAATTTTGTCATTGGCACACGGTTCATACAGAAATTCCTTAGGTTGCCTGACCAGCAAGTGATTCATGCAAATCTTGCAGCCGGTTAACAGTTAACTCATTGGTTACATGCAACGCTTCGCACAGGGCCATCGCACCCGTCAACGTGGTGGTGTAATACACTTTATTTTGCAGAGCAGTACTGCGAATGGTCGCTGAGTCGGCAATGGCCTTGGGCCCTTCAGTGGTGTTAATAATTAGCGCGATGTCACCATTTTTAATAGCGTCTACAATATGTGGCCTACCCTCTAATACCTTATTAACGGGCTTAGCCGTGACACCCGCTGCAGCCAACGCCTTGCGCGTGCCCGATGTCGCAATCAAATCAAAGCCATGCACCAACAACTCTTTGGCAACACTCACTAAACCTGGCTTATCGCGCTCACGCACACTCAAAAATGCCGTGCCCGACTGCGGCATTACCGCTCCAGCACCTAGCTGCGCTTTAGCAAAAGCCTCGGGGAAGGTCGCACCCGAACCCATAACCTCGCCGGTTGATTTCATTTCTGGGCCTAAAATAGGATCAACACCCTGAAATTTAGAAAATGGGAACACCGCTTCTTTTACACTAGAAAAATTGGGAATCCGCTCACTAGTAAAATCTTGCTCAACCAGCGTTTTACCCACCATGCACCGGGCCGCAACTTTAGCCAACGACACGCCAATACACTTAGACACAAACGGCACCGTCCGCGACGCGCGAGGATTAACTTCGATAACGTAAATCTCATCATCCTGCACAGCAAGCTGCACATTCATAAGACCAACAACCCCCAACTCTTTTGCCATGGCAGTAACAATGTCACGCATCTCTTGCTGCTGATCAGCAGGCAAACTATAGGGCGGCAAAGAACAAGCCGAATCACCTGAATGCACCCCAGCTTGTTCAATGTGCTGCATCAATGCACCAATGACCACCTGCTCTCCATCAGACACGGCATCCAGGTCAACTTCAATCGCGGCATCCAAAAAGTGATCGAGCAACACCGGGCTTTCGTTAGAGACCTGCACAGCCTCACGCATATACCGGAGCAATTCTTTTTCGCTATAAACAATCTCCATAGCACGACCACCCAACACATAAGACGGGCGAACCACCAAGGGGTAACCAATATTCTTGGCCGCTTCTATTGCAGCTTCGTCCGATCGCACAGTTTCATTGGCCGGCTGTCGCAGCTTGAGCTTCTGAATCATCTGCTGAAAGCGCTCGCGATCTTCGGCTCGATCAATCGCATCCGGCGTAGTGCCCACAATAGGCACGCCAGCAGCTTCTAACGCACGCGCCAATTTAAGCGGCGTTTGCCCACCAAACTGCACGATCACGCCTTTAGGCTGCTCTATATCCACTATCGCCAGCACATCTTCTAGTGTCACTGGCTCAAAATATAAACGGTCCGAAGTATCGTAATCGGTAGAGACCGTTTCAGGGTTACAGTTAACCATGATGGTCTCATAACCATCTTCGCGCATAGCCAGCGCCGCATGCACACAACAGTAATCAAATTCAATACCTTGGCCAATGCGATTAGGACCACCACCTAACACCATGATCTTATCGCGATCACTAGGCTGAGCTTCACATTCATCTTCGTAGGTTGAATACATGTAAGCGGTAGCGCTAGCAAATTCAGCAGCGCAAGTATCGACGCGCTTAAATACAGGAAGTACCTTGTGTCGCTTGCGCGCATCACGCACTTGCTGTTCGGTGCAGCTTAGTAATGCAGCCAACCTAATATCCGAAAAGCCTTTGCGCTTGAGTTTTCGTAATTCATGTTCAGTCAACGCGGCCAACTGTTGGCCACCCAACGAACCTTCAGTAATAATCAAATCTTCAATTTGCACCAAGTACCAAGGATCGATACCTGACATCGCGTAAATTTCTTCGGTATTCAAACCTGCGCGATAAGCATCGCCGACAATCCAAATGCGATCGGGACCCGGAGTATGCAGCTGCGCTTTAATATCGCTCAGCACGTCTTCTTTGTCTAAATCCAGCATGGGGTCAAGGCCCGCTACCCCCACTTCCAAACCGCGCAAAGCTTTCTGCAGCGATTCTTGGAAGGTGCGGCCGATTGCCATAACCTCACCCACTGATTTCATTTGCGTGCTGAGTATAGGTTCGGCAGCGGGAAATTTTTCGAAAGTAAAGCGCGGAATCTTTGTTACCACATAATCAATGGCTGGCTCAAACGATGCGGGAGTAGCACCTCCAGTAATATCGTTAGTCAATTCATCAAGCGTATAACCAATAGCTAACTTGGCTGCAATTTTCGCAATAGGAAAGCCGGTTGCTTTAGAGGCCAGCGCCGATGAGCGACTTACGCGCGGATTCATTTCAATAAGTACCATACGACCCGTATCGGGACAGATACCAAACTGCACATTAGAGCCACCCGTTTCAACGCCAATTTCACGCAACACTGCAATCGAGGCATTACGCATCAATTGATATTCTTTGTCGGTCAGCGTTTGTGCAGGTGCAACGGTTATAGAGTCACCCGTGTGCACACCCATCGCATCAAAATTTTCGATAGAGCAGACAATAATGCAATTGTCATTTTTATCGCGCACTACCTCCATCTCATACTCTTTCCAACCAATCAGCGACTCGTCTATTAACAACTCAGTAGTCGGCGACAAATCGAGCCCACGCTTACAAATCTCTTCGAACTCTTCACGGTTATAAGCAATACCGCCGCCTGAGCCACCCATGGTGAATGAAGGACGAATGATAGAAGGAAAACCTAAATGGTCTAATGCAGCGAAGGCCTGTTCCATATTGTGGGCAATGGCCGAGCGCGGAGTTTCTAGGCCTATAGCCTTCATTGCCTTGTCGAATAAATCACGATCCTCAGCTTTGTCGATGGCCTCTTTAGTCGCGCCAATCATCTCGACGTTATATTTTTCGAGCACGCCCTGACTGGCTAAATCAAGTGCACAGTTCAAAGCAGTCTGCCCACCCATCGTTGGCAGCACTACATCCGGGCGCTCTTTCTCAATGATTTTTGCAACGGTGCGCCACTCAACCGGCTCGATATAAGTCGCATCGGCCATCGCCGGATCGGTCATGATAGTAGCCGGATTGGAGTTAACTAAAATAACTCGATAACCTTCTTCTTTTAATGCCTTACAAGCTTGCGCACCGGAGTAATCAAACTCACAAGCCTGACCAATAACAATAGGCCCTGCGCCGAGTATAAGAATACTTTTGATGTCGGTACGTTTTGGCATGTCTTATGATTCTCCGGCACTAGCCGTATTAGCAGCCGATTGCATCAGCTCAATAAATTGGTTAAATAGAGGGGCTGCGTCATGCGGGCCAGGGCTAGCTTCAGGATGCCCCTGAAAACTAAATGCAGGCTTATCGATGCGCGCAATACCCTGCAGCGATTGATCGAACAGCGACTTATGTGTCACTTTCAATGAGTCGGGCAAGGTGCTTTCATCCACGGCAAAGCCATGGTTTTGGCTGGTGATCAACACCGTTTGATCTTGCAAGTTTTGTACAGGGTGATTAGCGCCGTGATGGCCAAATTTCATTTTTATCGTTTTCGCGTTGCTAGCCAAAGCCAGCAGTTGGTGCCCCAAACAGATGCCAAACAGAGGCTTATCCGATTCGAGTAATTCACGGATTGCCCGAATCGCGTAATCACAGGGCTCAGGGTCGCCTGGACCGTTTGATAAGAAAATGCCATCAGGCTGCAGTGCCAATACATCACTGGCCGGGGTTTGCGCAGGCACCACGGTTAAGCGACAACCGCGATCGACCAACATACGCAGTATGTTTCGCTTCACACCAAAGTCATAGGCCACCACATGGTAAGGCAGCTGCTCATCAGAGCGCTCGGCATAACCTTTACCTAAAACCCAGCTAGCCTCACGCCAGCTATACGTTTCGCTGCAACTCACTTCGCGCGCCAAATCCATACCCGCCAAACCAGCAAAATCCTTGGCTTGCTCTAATGCGCGCTGAACATCAACGTCACCCACACCGCCGGCAACCGCTATCACACAACCACCTTGCGCACCTTTTTCACGCAATATTCGCGTCAGCTTGCGCGTATCGATATCAGCAATCGCCACCGCTTTATTTTGCACCAAAAAATCCGCCAGTGTTTGCTCACTGCGAAAGTTACTGGCCAATAGCGGTAAGTCTCGAATCACCAAGCCCGATGCCCAAACGCGATCGGATTCATTATCTTCAGCATTGGCGCCGGTATTACCAATATGCGGATAGGTAAGCGTGACAATTTGTTTAGCGTAGGAAGGGTCGGTAAGGATTTCTTGATAGCCGGTCATGGCCGTATTAAATACGACCTCACCCACTGATGAACCCTCAATACCAATCGAAGTGCCGTAGAAGACACTTCCATCCTCAAGTGCAAGCACCGCAGAATAGAGCGACAAAATAGAGAGCCTCAATTACGAAAATGAAAGACGGGTAGCTGTAAAATTTAGAGCTTCACGAAGCGCAAAAAAGCGATAAAGGATGAACTCCTGCCTCGCTTTTTGACTACGCACTCCAGACGATGTCTAAGAGCAGAAAAGGCTTAAATATTTCAGTGCTAAGTCACCAATTTCTGAAAGAAATCGATGCCCGATTTGTAGCGGGAGTTTATGCAATAGAGGGTAGCTTGTCCACCGCCATTGCGGGGTAGAAATGAGTAAATTTGGCTAGCTGACTTGCGCCGAACCCACCACCGAGCAATCGGCAATCAGTTCGGGGCCATTCGCTCAAGACAATTAGTTCAAGCCCAGCACATCCTGCATATCGAACAGCTGCGCAGGCTTACCTGCTACCCAGCTCGCCGCTCGCACAGCACCCGATGCAAAAGCCATACGCGAGCTGGCCTTGTGGGTAATTTCAACTCGCTCGCCTTCGTCGGCATACAACACCGTATGGTCACCCACCACATCACCACCGCGAATCGTCGCAAAGCCAATGGTTTTCTGCTCTCGCGCACCGGTCTGTCCTTCTCGACCATACACAGCAACATCGGCTAAATCGCGGCCTAAAGCGCCAGCAACCACCTCACCTAAACGCAGTGCAGTCCCTGAAGGCGCATCAACCTTATGCCTGTGATGGGCTTCGATAATCTCAATATCCGCCGTATCACCCAACACACGCGCCGCCAACTCGCTGAGCTTAAAGCACAAGTTCACACCCACGCTGTAATTGGCCGCCATCACTGCAGGAATCGGTACCAACGCGCCGTGCAATTGCGTCAACTGCTGCGCATCAAAACCCGTGGTGCCAATAACAATGGCTTTATTGTGTGCCGCACAAAGTGCCGCGTTATGAAGCGTTGACAAGGGGGTTGAAAAATCAATGAGCACATCAAAGCTATCAATTTGTGCCGCTAAGTTATCACTTACCTGCACATCATTGCGGCCAATACCCGCCAACTCGCCGGCATCGCAACCCAGCAGTGTACTCTCGGCGCGCTCTAGGGCCACAGTCAATTGAGTGGCGGAATTTTCGGCCAATGCCTCAATCAAGGTTTTACCCATGCGGCCAGCGGCTCCATTTACAGCAACTCTTAGCATTGTTTGCATCCGACCTAATTGATAAAGAATGTATGTTACAAGATTATAAGCACCCGCGCCTTAAGAGGCCCATAGGCAGCAGCACGCTCACGCGCGTACTTTTAACAACTAATGGACCGAAGGCTTCGGCGAAAAGCTATTTTTTCATATCATCAAAGAATGAGCGTACGCCTTCAAACCAAGAACTCTTGCGCGGCGACTGGCTATGCTCAGAAGAATCAAAGCTTGCCTGCAATTGCTTAACGAGGTCTTTTTGCTCTTTGGTGAGATTCACCGGAGTTTCAACCACCACTCGGCACATCAAATCACCCGGTGAGCCGCCGCGCACAGGCACCACACCCTTACCACGCAGGCGAAACATCTTACCGGTTTGTGTTTCTGGTGGTATTTTAAGTTTTACGCGACCGTCGAGCGTAGGCACTTCAAGCTCCCCACCCAATACTGCGTCGGCAAACCCAATAGGCACATCACAGTACAAATGTTTTCCATCGCGCTCAAAAATACCGTGCTCGCGCACATGCACCTGGACATACAAATCGCCGGATGGACCGCCATCGGGACCTGCTTCACCCTCGCCTGCTAAGCGAATACGATCGCCCGTATCAACGCCGGGAGGCACTTTCACCGACAAAGTTTTAGTTTCTTCAACACGGCCCTGCCCACGACAACTGGTACAAGGATCTTTAATCACGGTACCGGCACCACGACAGTTCGGACAACTTTGCTGAACCGAGAAAAAGCCCTGGGTCATACGCACCTGGCCCTGACCATCACAAGTACCGCATTTCATCGGCGAGCTTCCTGGCTTAGCGCCAGAGCCATCACATTTTTCGCAGCCCACCAATGACGGGATTTTAATTTTTAACGTATCGCCATGCACAGCCTGCTCAAGCGACAGCTCAAGGTTGTAACGCAGGTCGGCGCCACGCTGAGGACCGGCGCGACCACGACCGCCGCCGCCTCCACCTGCGCCCCCAAAAATATCACCGAATACATCGCCAAAAATATCACTGAAATTACCGCCGCCAAAGCCACCCGCCATTTGCGGATCAACACCAGCGTGCCCATGCTGATCGTAGGCCGCGCGCTTTTTCGTATCGCTTAATACTTCATAGGCTTCGGTGGCCTCTTTAAATTTTTCATCAGCCTGAGGGTCATCCGGATTGCGATCCGGATGGTACTTCATGGCAATGCGCCGATAAGCTTTTTTAATTTCTTTGTTTTCGGTGCTGTTACCCACACCCAGCACTTCATAATAATCGCGTTTTGACATAATCGACTACACCAGCCTCTAGCCTCGCGGCCCTTTACATTGCGCACAACCGCTCAGCGCAGGCCGTACAATAAAAAGTAATTTACCTATAACAACTTGGGGCCGATGCGCAAACATCGACCCCAAATCAGCCTCAAAAGCAGCTACCCAGCCACTTACCTAACGGCCTTACTTGTCTTCTTTTACTTCTTCGAACTCAGCATCTACCACATCATCGCCATCGTTCGATGAAGTATTTTCAGCGCTAGCACCCGCATCACCCATATCAGGTGCTTCACCTTGCTGAGCCGCCTGCTCGGCATACATTTTTTGCGCTAGCGATGAAGACGCTTCAGTCAATTTATTCGCCGCGGCATCAATTGCTTCTTTGTCATCGCCCTTAACAGCTTCTTCAACACCTTTAATAGCCGCTTCAATCGCTGACTTCTCTTCAGCTGCTGCTTTATCGCCAGCCTCTTCGAGTGTTTTGCGCGAAGCATTGGCCAAACCTTCAGCCGTATTGCGTGAACTAGTGAGTTCTTCAAACTGACGATCAGCCTCAGCATTTACTTCAGCATCCTGAACCATTTGCTGAATTTCATCATCCGACAGACCCGATGAAGCCTTGATAACAATGGACTGCTCTTTACCGGTAGCCTTATCTTTGGCCGACACGTTAAGAATGCCGTTAGCATCAATATCAAACGTCACCTCAACCTGTGGCATACCACGCTGCGCAGGCGGAATGTCAGTTAAGTCGAATCGGCCAAGCGACTTATTCGTGCTGGCCTGCTTACGCTCACCCTGAACAACATGAATAGTCACAGCAGTTTGATTGTCTTCAGCGGTCGAAAATATTTGCGACTTTTTCGTTGGGATAGTCGTGTTTTTCTCAATAAGCGGTGTCGCGACACCACCCATTGTTTCAATGCCCAAGCTTAAAGGCGTCACATCTAGCAGCAATACGTCTTTAACGTCTCCAGCTAACACGGCACCTTGGATAGCCGCGCCCATGGCCACAGCTTCGTCGGGGTTAACGTCTTTTTTCGGCTCTTGGCCAAAAAAGGCTGACACTTTTTCTTGCACCAGTGGCATGCGCGTTTGACCGCCAACCAACAGCACCTCATCAATTTCTGAAGGGCTCATATCGGCATCTTTTAACGCAATGCGGACTGGCTCAAGCGATCGCTCAACCAGGTCACCCACTAACGACTCCAGCTTGGCGCGAGACATCTTCACAACCAAATGCTTAGGACCGCTGGCATCTGCGGTAATATAAGGCAGGTTAACTTCAGTTTGCTGCGAACTCGATAATTCGATTTTAGCTTTTTCAGCCGCTTCCTTCAGACGCTGCATGGCCAGAGGGTCGCCTTTTAAATCCATGCCGCTGTCTTTTTTGAATTCAGCAACAAGATACTCAATAAGCGCCAAATCAAAATCTTCACCACCTAAAAAGGTGTCGCCGTTAGTCGACAATACTTCAAATTGTTTCTCACCATCAACATCAGCAATTTCGATGATTGAGATATCGAAAGTACCACCGCCTAAATCGAACACCGCAATAGTGCGATCGCCGCCGGCTTTGTCCATGCCATAAGCTAGTGCCGCTGCAGTTGGCTCGTTAATAATACGCTTAACTTCCAACCCAGCAATTCGACCGGCATCCTTAGTTGCCTGACGCTGCGAATCGTTGAAGTAAGCAGGCACCGTGATTACTGCCTCTGTGACCTTTTCGCCAAGAAAATCTTCGGCAGTTTTTTTCATTTTCATTAACACTTGCGCAGCAATTTGTGGCGGTGCTATTTTCTCGCCATTAGCTTCAACCCACGCATCGCCGTTATCGGCTTTAACAATCGGGTACGGCACCATAGAGATGTCTTTTTGCACCACACCGTCGTCAAACTTTCGGCCAATAAGGCGCTTCACAGCAAACAAGGTGTTGGTAGGGTTAGTAACCGCCTGACGCTTGGCTGACTGGCCTACAAGCACTTCGGCACTGTCGGTATAAGCGACCACTGATGGTGTTGTACGATCACCTTCGGAGTTTTCAATCACTCGGGCTTTACCGCCATCGAGTACGGCCACACATGAATTGGTGGTTCCTAGATCTATACCAATAATTTTACCCATGATTCTCTCCAACACATCGACCCTGAAGGTCATAATTAAATAATAAAAACTTGGTAGTCTGCGTATCGGCCAATCTCTTCAATAGCCACTTACCACCTAACTTTCTGCTTACACTTGTCTATATGGGGGTTGCCGGCGGACTTTCAAGTGCTGGCAAACCCGTTACTTAACTTGCCAGCCTCACTAAGACTTCGCCACAACCACCATCGCCGCGCGCACCAAGCGGCCGTTGAGGCTGTAGCCCTTTTGCAACACGTCAATCACACTATTGGGCTCAACAGTCTCACTAGGCACCATAGTGATAGCTTCATGCATCTGCGGATCAAACGGCTCGCCATAAGGCTCGAGCACATCGACCGAAAACTGCTTGAGCACATCAAAAGCACTCTTTCGAGTCAGCTCCAAGCCTTCAATAATGGCTTTTAATGTGTCTGATTCCCCGCCGTCCACCGCTTCGCCACCGGCCTCAGTTTTCGCACCGGCCTCAATCGCTCGATCGAGGTTGTCCAGCACCGGCAACAGCGATGAAATAAGTTTTTCTTGCCCGTATCTATGGGCATTTTCAACGTCGCGCTCAGCACGCTTGCGCACATTTTGCATTTCAGCTGCCGCACGCAAGGCGTCTTCTTGGGCGCCCACCAACTTCTCTTGGGCGCTATCTAGTTGGGCCTGAAGCCCCTCAGCATCACCGCCATCATCCGCCGGCGCAGTGCCTTTTTCAGGCTCGGCCGTGGCCGCTTCATCCGCTGGGTTAGTTGTCACCAACTCTTCAATGGTGTCAGGGTGCTCCCCGTCAACGCTCTGATCTTGCTTGTCTGCCACGTAAAATCTCCGCTTTAAATAAGTGCCGCACTACCGAATAAGCCACTCGTTAAATTAGTGGCCGGCCAGCGCGAGGCATGTTGGGGGCGACACCGATAAAATTCAAGGCAAACTGCTGTAATTATGCCGCGACCCATGCCTTTGCTCGGCGGGAATGGCTTATTAGCGCCAAAGAGAGCTTTTGCTAGTTGGAGGGGAGTTACCAAGGACGCAGGGAATGGACCGTTAATTTAACGGGGCGCGCCGCCGATTTAAAGCTGCTCGTTTTTCTAGCCTTTGAGGGCCGCAGAGAGCAGCCGAGCCGTAATATCGACCATCGGCACGACCTTCTCGTAGGCCATGCGAGTAGGGCCAATCACGCCCAACACCCCTACCGGCTCACCGCCGGCCTGATAAGGTGCAGTAATGACTGAAAAATCATCCAGCACCTGATAGCCAGATTCTTCACCAATAAAAACCTGAATGCCCTGCCCGTGTGCGCAACGCTCCATCAAATGCAAAATATCCTTTTTTTGCTGAAATGCGTCGAACAAATCGCGCAACCGCTGCATATCCTCCGACTGCCCCGCCTGACTACCCAGCAAATGAGCCTGGCCGGCAATAATATAGTCACTCTCAGCCGGCACCACCGATTCGAGCGCCTGACTAGCAAAATCGATAGCTGATTGCATGAGCTGATCGATCACCGATTTATCTTCGCGCATGCTCGACAACAACAGCCCACGCGCATCTTGCACATCACGCCCCGCATAATGCTCATTGACAAAGGCCGCCGCCTGGTGAAGCTGCCCCTCGCTGTAATCT
>Ga0209094_1001228_pt1 | contig 15388 bp, 13 predicted proteins | sample COGITO_mtgs_1004_2_FD_184790 | JGI IMG/M metagenome (GOLD analysis project Ga0209094, IMG submission 184790) | Pelagic marine microbial communities from North Sea - COGITO_mtgs_100430 (SPAdes) (version 2) | ecosystem: Environmental > Aquatic > Marine > Epipelagic ...
TATTTAAATACAAAAAACAACTTTTCTGAAAACATCTTTTTTGAAAGCACTTCTGCTGGAGTGTATTTATTAAAAGTTTCAAATGGAAATAAACAGGCCATTAGAAAACTTATTATAAAATAAAATACAATACAAAATAAAAGCCTCAGCGATCGCTGAGGCTTTTTAATTTTATAAATGTGCTTGGATGAAGAAAAATAATAAGCTTCACAAGTACTGAAAGATTCGCTGTTATAAAACGATGAATTTTTTAACCTCAAAGAGTGTTTTAAAATGAGTCAATATTTTTTTCTTTACTTCTTCTAAGTCTATTTTTTTATTCAATTCAGCCTCCATAGAAGTCACTGCTTTTCCTTTAATTCCGCATGGGATAATATGGTCAAAATAGCCTAAATTAACATTTACATTCAGGGCAAATCCGTGCATGGTTACCCAACGAGAGGAACGAATTCCAAGTGCACAAATCTTCCGAGCAAAAGGCGAACCAACATCGAGCCACACACCTGTTTCACCTTTACTTCTTGCTCCTTTTAGACCATATTCAGCAAGGGTCAAAATAATAGCCTCCTCTAATAAACGCAAGTATTTATGAATGTCTGTAAAGAAGTTTTCTAAATCTAAAATGGGATATCCAACAATTTGACCAGGGCCATGATAAGTAATGTCTCCACCACGATTTATTTTATAAAAAGTAGCTCCTTTTTCTTCAAGCTGTTTTTCAGTAAGCAATAAATTACTTAGATCACCACTCTTTCCTAATGTATATACATGAGGGTGTTCCACAAATAAAAAATGATTTTTAGTAGTTACTTGGAAATTGCTTTTTCTATTGTTTATTTTTGTGTCAACAATTTCCTGAAGTAAATAGGTTTGATAGTCCCAAGTTTCTTTGTAATCTTTTATATTTAAGTCTTTTAAAAGGATCTCTTTGTTCATAAGTAGCATGCTGTAAAGGTAATTATTTTCATTATATTTACTAAAAAATAATTTAAAAATCATACTATGAAAACTTATCCCCTAGTTTTTATTTTTATTCTTTTCATGATACCTTTCGAAGGAATTAATGCACAAGATTTTTTCGGGAAACTCGATAAAAATAAAATTATTACCCAACAGAACAACCCCCGTCAAGTTAAGAGTTTGCCATCAGAATACGAGTTAATGTCTTTTGATATAGATCGTTTTAACAACCACGTAAGTTTACAAATCAACCCTAAAAAACGACTCATAAAGTTACCGAATACAACTGGAAGTCTTTCTCTATTTTTATTAGAAGAATCCTCAAATTTTGAGACAAAATTAGCTCAAAAGTTTCCAATGATAAAGTCCTATTCTGCGCAAGGAATCGACGATCCAACCTCCGTTGCAAAGATAAGTATTGGGCTGGATGGTTTTCATGCAGTTATTTTTTCAGGGCAGGAAGAAACTTACTACATACATCCTTATTCAAAAGATAGTAAAACTTTAATGGTGTATAAGAAATCCCATTTAGTGCCAGATAAAGACGATTTCACCTGTCAAGTTGAAGCGTTTAGGAGTAAAAGTGTAGCTCAAGAAAATAACATACAAAACGTGAATGACGGAAAATTACGAACATTTCGTTTGGCGCTTGCTTGCACCGGAGAGTATGCGCAATTTCATTTGACAAATCAAAATATAGTATTAACCGCTACAGAAGAAGAAAAAAAAGCAGCTGTTTTATCAGCGATGAATACCACAATGACTCGAGTAAATGGTGTTTTTGAAAGAGATTTGGCTGTAAAAATGGTCCTTGTTGGAGAGAATGACAAAATTATTTTTTTAGATGCACCTACTGATGAATTGTCAAATTCTGATCCAGATGAATTAATTAAAGAAAGTCAAACAGTCTGTGATACTAACATTGGTTCCGATAATTATGATATTGGACATACTTTTAGTACCGGAGGAGGAGGCCTTGCTGGTTTGGGAGTGGTTTGTATTCAGGGTCAAAAGGCAAGAGGAATTACGGGAAGTACTTCGCCCATGGGAGATGCTTATGATATCGATTATGTGGCACATGAAATCGGGCATCAATTTGGAGCGAACCATACTCAGAATAATGATTGTCAAAGAAATACATCAACAGCAGTAGAGCCTGGAAGTGCTTCTACCATCATGGGATATGCAGGTATTTGTTCGCCTAATGTTCAACCGAAAAGTGATACTTATTTTCATGCAGTCAGTATTGCAGAAATGTCGAGTACGATACAATTCTCTGCAACCTGTGCAAGTTTAACAAATACTAGTAATAATGTTCCAACTGCAAATACAGGAGCAAATTTCAGCATTCCAGCAGGGACTCCATTTGTTTTAAGAGGAATTGCAACAGATGCAGACGGTGTCTCCAGCCTAACATATGCTTGGGAACAAACAGACAATCAAGTTGCAACAATGCCGCCGGTAGCAACAAATTTGGTAGGTCCACTGTTTAGGTCTTTACTACCATCCTCCTCTCCAAATAGATACATGCCAGCTCTAGCAACTGTTGTTGGAGGAGCTACTTCTTCAAGGTGGGAAGTATTGCCCACTGTAGCAAGGGATTTAAATTTTTCTTTTTTAGTAAGAGATAATAATAATGGAGGAGGTAGTAGCGCTAGAGACGATATGAAAGTTTCTGTTACAAATGCAGCTCCTTTTACAGTTACTTTACCTAATTCAGCTATTATTTGGGATGCAGGGACTACCCAAACAATTACATGGAACAAAGGAACGACAGATGTTCTTCCTATCAATTGTCAAAATGTAACTATTAGATTATCTATAGATGGGGGGATTACTTTTCCGATTACTTTGAAAGAAAATACTCCGAACGATGGTTCAGAGGCGATAGTTATTCCGAATACTCCCTCTGCTACTTCCAGAATTATGGTGGAAGCAGCAGATAATATTTTTTATAATGTAAATCCCACAAACTTTACCATTAACTCATCAACACCAACTTATATAATTACCAATTTAAATGATGTGCAATCTGTCTGTTATTCAGAAAATGAATCGATAAGTTATGTGTTAAATTTTGATTTCATTAATGGTTTTTCAGAGTCAGTATCCTTGTCGGTATCTGGTTTTCCGGAAGGAGCTTCCGTAATATTTAATCCAACAACAATAAGCGCAGATGGAAATGTTACAATGACAATTTCTAATTTAAACGAAGCTTCCGCTCAAATGTATACAATGAATGTTAGCGGTAGTTCAAGTGTAAATAAGCAAATAGATGTTCAATTAAATGTGAGGAATTCGATATTTACAAGTTCAAATTTAACGCTTCCTGTAAATGGCGCTTCAGAGATTGGTTTGTCTCCAGAATTAAAATGGGATTCAGATATAAATGCTGCAAATTATGATGTAGAAGTAGCTTCAGATAGTAATTTTACAAATATAGTTTCAAGTGGCAATGTCGCTACAAATTTTTATTCAGTTTCAGGTCTTACCGGAAATACAACATACTACTGGAGAATAAAGCCCAAAAATAGTTGTGGAGAAGGGTCGTATTCAAATGCGTTTAATTTTAAAACACTTATACCATCTTATTGTTTGTCAACTTTTACAGATGAGGTTTCAGGTTCAGAACATCTAACAAATGTTACTTTCAATTCGATTAACAATGATTCTGAAAACGACCTGATAGACGGTTATGAAGATTTTACATCGATCAGTACTAATTTGCAAAGAGGAGACACACATCAAATGAGTGTCACTTTTGATACAGGTGGATATCAAGATAATTGTACTGTTTTTATAGATTGGAATAATGACTATGTATTTGATATTACAACAGAAAAGTATGATTTAGGAACTGGTTACGATGATATAAGTACAAAAACCCTTGATATTATTGTACCCAATGATGCTTTAATTGGTGCAACAAGAATGAGAGTTGTGCTTGAATATACAGGTTCTTCACCTAATGGAGAGGGAGCTTGTGATGCAGACCATGTTTATGAATGGGGCGAAACAGAGGACTATACGGTAATTATAGAAGATTCAACAGCATCTTTTATTGATGAGACCTTTGGTAATTTTATGCTATTTCCAAATCCCACAAAAGGAGAATTTACATTAACACTAAATCTAGATACTACAGACGACCTCTTGGTTCAGTTATTTGATCTTAGAGGAAGATTACTTGATGAAAAAAAATACCACTCTACGATTTCAAGTTTTACTGAAAGAATCTTTTTTGAGAATACTTCTGCTGGTTTGTATTTCTTGAAAGTAATTAATGGAGATAAACAAACTACAAGAAAATTAATTATAAAATAAGAATTCTATAAGAGATAAAAAGCCTCATCCATACTATTGGATGAGGCTTTTTTAAATGTATTATTTTTAGTTAACCTAAGAAAGGATATTTAAAGTCTGTTGGTGAGACAAAAGTTTCTTTTATCAATCTAACAGAAGTCCATCGTAATAGGTTTTGAGCAGAACCCGCTTTGTCATTTGTTCCCGAAGCTCTCGCACCACCAAAAGGTTGTTGACCAACAACTGCTCCTGTTGGTTTGTCGTTAATGTAGAAGTTTCCTGCTGCGTTTTCTAGGATTTTAGAAGCCTTTTCTACAATGTATCTATCTGTAGAGAAAACAGCCCCTGTAAGTGCAAATTCAGTAGATTCATCTACCAATTTTAAAGATGCTTCCCATGCGGCATCTTCGTATACGTATACCGTCATTACTGGGCCAAATAATTCAGCCGTCATAGTTGCATATGTGGGTGATTTTGTCAAAATCACCGTAGGTTCAATAAAATAACCTACAGATTTATCATGATTTCCACCAACAATAATTTCCACCTCTTTGTCTGCTTTAGCAGCATCAATATGACTGGCAATTTTATCAAAAGAGCCCTCGTGAATCACTGCATTTACAAAATTTGAGGGATCTTCAGGGGACCCCATTTTAATTTCTTTCGTTTGTGCTATTATGTGTTTTTTTACGGCTTCCCACAATGATTGAGGAATATAGGCTCTAGAAGCTGCAGAGCATTTTTGGCCCTGGTATTCAAAAGAACCCCTTACAATAGCAGTTGCAACTTGTAAAGGATTTGAAGAGTTGTGCGCCCAGATAAAATCTTTTCCTCCTGTTTCTCCAACAATTCTTGGATATGTTTTGTAATGGTGTATGTTATTTCCTATCTGTTTCCATAAATTTTTGAAAACATGTGTAGAACCCGTAAAGTGCAATCCAGAGAAATTTCGAGAAGCTAAAACGGTATCAGAAATCATCACAGGATCTCCATAAACTACGTTAATTACTCCATCTGGCAATCCAGCTTCCTTAAACAAATCTACAATAACTTGTGCAGAATATGCTTGATGATCAGAAGGCTTCCAAACAACAACATTACCCATTAAAGCAGCGGCCGCAGGTAGATTTGCAGCAATAGAGGTGAAATTAAAAGGCGAAATTGCATATACAAACCCTTCTAAAGGTCTGTATTCAACTCTATTCCAAATTCCTGGTGATGAGGCTGGCTGATCTTTAAAAATATCAGTCATATAGGATACATTAAATCGAAAAAAGTCAATCATTTCACAAGAAGCATCTATTTCTGCTTGGTGAACATTTTTAGATTGCGCAATCATGGTTGCGGCATTCATTTTTGCTCTGTAAGGTCCTGCTAGTAATTCGGCAGCTTTTAAGAAAATAGAAGCACGTTCCATCCAACTTACACTAGACCAAGCCTCTCTTGCTGCTAAAGCAGTAGAAATTGCAGTATCTATATGAGATTTATCTGCAATATGATATTGACCAACAATATGTTTGTGATCATGAGGAGGTGTGATGTTTTTGGTGTTTCCTGTTCTTATTTCTTTCCCATTTATATGCATAGGTATGTCAATGTTTTGTTGAAACATTGTTTTATAAGTAGCTAATAATTCCTCTCTTTCTGGAGAGCCCGGAGCATACCCTTTTACAGGTTCATTGACTGCTTTAGGAACGTTAAAAAATCCTCTTGCCATTCGTGTTTTATTTATCAATTAATATTTCGTGATTCAAAGTTACAATTTTTGTTTCAATAAATTTAAGGGAGTTTTAATGTATTTTTTTGTAGTAAATTCAATAATAGTAACACAAATTAAAACTTATCGTAAATAATAAAAAAAAAGTGATAAATAATTCTTTTTCATTGGATGTCATTCCTTTACTCTTTAACTATTTTGAAGACAACATCTCTTTTTTAGTTAGATAAAAGCGGGTTTGCAAGTTGAAAAGTTGGAATGATTACTTTAAATTGTTCAAAAGTAGTTAGATTTATCATGGTATAAAACCCTTTCATTGCTCCGATGTTAGACTCTAAAAAGCAACCAGAATTATAGGTGTAGGTTTCCTCTGGTTTTAAAACAGGAGTTTGACCAACAACTCCCTCACCACTTACTATTTCTATATTATTCAGTGTATCGTAAATTTTCCAAAATCGATCCGTAAGTTTTACTGTTTCTGTAGAGGTGTTTTCAATGCGAATCACATAGGAAAAAACATGGTAAACCTTAGAGTTCCTTTGATGGATACCTTTGTATTTTGTGTTGACAGATATTTTAATTCCCTTTGTAACTTGATGTATCATTTTAGGACCTCTATTTTTATGTAAAAGTGATGATTAATTTTATAAACTTATCTATTTTGATCAAAAAAACCTGTTCCAACTCCTACTACACGTTCAAAAAAACTTCCAAAAGGTTTGTAGTAAACGATTACGGTATATTCATTTTCAGTCTCGTAAAAAGAGCCATTTACATCATTGGTGTTGCTGTTGCCGTTTGTTTCTTTTGTTGCAAATGTATAGTTGTAAAAGCCTTGTTTTAACAGAATATTTGCCTTGAATGCCCTCTCTTCTAGATCAAAATACATTTTATTTTCATCTGTAATTTTAAAATCATTAAAAGCTCCATAAACGTATACTTCTTTGTCAGAGAAAGCCTCCTCGACAGACAATGTGAAATGTATCATAGCATAATCGGCTTCTGTTTTTGAGTCATTTGCTTCCAGGGTTCTAATCACAAATTGCCCATTAATATCGGGGTTGTAGCTATATTTTCGAAAAGGGTTAAATTCAAAAGGATATAAATAATGATGGAAAATATCTTTTTTTACAATTTTTACGATATTGAAACTGTTGTTTCTGAGGTACTTATTGTCAAAGTTCAGGTATTCATTTCCACCCCAGAAATTTGTTTTGTTGGTGTACGTGTAAGACAATTGATTTGGTCTAAAAAATGTAGGTTGTAAGTTGGTTATTTTTTCTTCCCAATTGTTGTTTTTTAAAATAACAACATGTACTTCTTGCGCTGGATTATTTATTTTAATTTTAGGATGATTTATAATAAATTCGATAGTTTGTTGGGTATTTAGTGTTCTCGAATCTCTACTTCTCTCCACAGTTACTCCCACGGTTGTTGAGGGTTCATACAACACAAATCGTCTTGTAAAAATAACATCATCGTCAGTATTTAAAATAGATAAAAGATAATTTCCACTTTTAGTGATTACTGTATTTATATTCGGTATTCTTACAGAATAATGTGTGTAATTTTGTAATGTATTAAATGAATTTGAAACATTGACAATCGTATTTTGATCAAAGCCGTCAATGAATTGACTTGAAGACAATCTGCTAGATTTCCAATCATGCGTCATGTGTTCAATTTTATATTGGTAGTCTTTACTATCTGCATCTAAATCATCGAAAGATATTTCTAAGGGAGTACCCAATGGAACGATTGCTGAAAAATTATTTTCTTGCAAGGGTCTGAGTTGAATAGATTTTATATTTTGCGAAAAAAAACTAGTTGAAATAAACAACAAACAAAGGATTAATTTTTGAGACATACTTTTCTTTTTTGCTATGTAAAAGTAATGATTTTTTTAGGAAGCAATTACGATGTGATCGTTACAATTTTAGAGGAGATATGGTTTTCAGACATCCTTTTAAATCAACTACAAAAAAATCAATAAAAACAGTTATTTAGAATTGTTATAAATAATGACATTTACTCAAGATTACAGTTCAATTATATCTATCATAATTGACAAAAACCCTAAATTTGCATGATTTTTTTAGATAACTAATAATTCCATTTGCTATGTCAAAAGACATTCGTATTAAAAAAGGCTTAGATATTAAGCTTGTTGGCGGTGCAGAAAAAACAACCAAAGAGACTTCTTTGAGCAGTTTTTATGCAATACAGCCAGAAGATTTTCACGGAATTACACCAAAACTTGTCGCCAAAGAAGGAGCAGAAGTAAAAACGGGAGACACACTTTTCTATTCTAAAAGTGACGAACGTATTTTATTTCCAAGCCCTGTTTCTGGAAAAGTTGTAGAAGTGGTTCGTGGAGCAAGAAGAAAAGTATTAGCAATCAAAATAGCTGCAGATCCATCTCAAGAGTACAAAGATTTTGGATCTAAAGAGGCTGCAAGCATGTCTTCAGAAGAAGTAAAGGATTATTTGCTTTCTGCGGGTTGTTGGCCTTTCATAAAGCAACGTCCTTATGATGTTGTTGCCAACCCAAACCATGCACCCAAAGCTATTTTCGTTTCTGCCTATGCAAGTGCTCCGTTGGCAGCAGATATAGAGTATACACTGGCAGGTAAAGAAGCTGAATTACAAGCAGCATTTACTGCTGTTGGGAAGTTAACTGAAGGAAAAGTGCATGTTTCTATCGGAAAAAATGCAAATTCACCTTTCAGTGATATAAAAGGAATTGAACTTCACAAAGTTTCTGGTCCTCATCCAATTGGAAATGTTGGAACACAAATTGCACACATAGATCCTATTAACAAAGGAGATGTTGTTTGGGTGATTTCTCCACAAGATTTGTTGGTGATTGGAGAATTGTTTTTAACAGGAAAGTTAAATTTCACAAGAACCGTTGCACTAACAGGATCTCAATTTAGCAAACCTCAATATGTAACAGCGATTGCTGGTGCTTTGATTGCTGATGTAACTGCTAGCAACTTGGTAAACGACAATACAAGAATTATTAGTGGCAATGTCCTTTCTGGAACGCAAGTAAAAGAAGAGGGCTTCTTAAGATACTATGACAATCAAATTACAGCCATCCCAGAAGGAGATGATTATGAATTTTTTGGATGGAATAAACCTGTTTTTAATAAAATATCTACCTCAAGAGCATTGACTTTTTCTTGGTTAACTCCAAATAAAAAGTACGATTTAAATACAAATACAAACGGAGAACACAGAGCTTTTGTCGTTACGGGTTCTTATGAAAATGTATTTCCTTTAGACATGTATCCAATGCAATTATTAAAAGCATTTATGGTCAAAGATTTAGATGAAATGGAAGCTTTGGGCGGTTACGAAGTAGCGCCAGAAGATTTTGCACTAACAGAATTTATTTGTGTTTCTAAACAACCTCACCAACAAATAATTCGTGAAGGTTTAGATTTAATGAGAGAAGAATTAGGATAAGGTTATGAGCTTAAAACAAAATTTACATAATTTAAAAGAAAAGTACAAAGGAACCAAAATGGCCCCTGCATTCAATGCAATCCATACCTTTTTATACTTGCCAAACGAAGTAACTCACGGAGGAACTCATATTAAAGCAGCAGACGATTTAAAGCGTACCATGAACATTGTAATCATGGCGTTAGTTCCTTGCTTGTTGTTTGGAATGTTCAATGCAGGATATCAACATTATGCAGCGATAGACGGTTCTTTAAGAGCCAATGTACTTGCAAATTTCTTTACGTTTGATAATTTCTGGATTGGAATTATAAAAGTATTGCCATTGGTGATTGTTTCCTATGGAGTAGGTCTTATTGTCGAATTTATTTTCGCAGTTATCAAAGGACACGAAGTAGAAGAAGGATATTTAGTTACCGGAATGCTAGTTCCATTAATCGTGCCTATTGACACTCCGTTATGGATGTTAGCTGTTGCAGTAATTTTTGGAGTCGTAATTGGTAAAGAAGTATTTGGGGGAACAGGAATGAATATCCTAAATCCCGCTTTAACCATCAGAGCCTTTTTATTCTTTGCCTATCCAACTTGGATGTCTGGAGATAAAGTGTGGGTATACGATGCTGTGAATAGAACTGGAACTGCAGATGCTATTTCTGGAGAAACAATATTAGGAAGTTATGCACAAAATCAGGAAGTAATTTATTCCAATTGGGATAAATTTGCAGGTTTCATACCGGGTTCTGTAGGGGAAACTTCAACGCTGCTGATTTTATTAGGAGCTGCCATCTTAGTTTTTACAAAAATTGGAAGCTGGAGAATTATTCTTTCAACATTTATAGGAGCCGCTGCAATGGGAATCATTTTTAACCAGATCGTAGCCGCAGATATCATTACAGAATCCAGCAAGTTTTATGGCTTGATGAACACTGTTTGGTGGGAACACTTAATGATTGGAGGCCTTGCTTTTGGAGCTGTTTTTATGGCAACAGACCCCGTTACCGGTTCACAAACTAACAAAGGGAAATGGATCTATGGTTTCTTGATTGGATTTATTTCTATCATGATTCGTGTATTCAATCCGGCCTATCCAGAAGGCGTTTTCTTAGCAATTCTATTAATGAATGTATTTGCGCCAACAATAGATCACTACGTGGTGCAAGGAAATGTAAAGAAAAGATTAACACGAACGAACGTTAAAACTGCCTAATTATGAGTAAGAGAACAGATAGTAATAGTTATACAATGACTTTCGCCGTAATTATGGTGTTGGTGGTTGGTTCTATGTTGGCTTTTTTAGCTTCGTCTTTAAAGCCTTCGATCAAAGAAAATGAACGCATCGAAAAGCAGCAAAATATTTTGTACGCAATGGGTGTGAATGAAAATGACGAGTCCAGCGCAAATTTTGTTTCTACCTCAGTTGCTGGAGACGAATTTCAGAAGTACATTAAAAAACAATTGGTCATCGAAGGAGACAATATTTCTGAAAGTGAAGATGCGTATTTAATTGATGTAAAAAAGCAACAAGCAAATGCTAAAAATGGTAAAGTTAGAAAGTTGCCTTTGTTTGTCGGAGAGAGAGAGGGGAAAACATTTTATGTAGCGCCTATTAGAGGGAAAGGACTTTGGGATGCTATTTGGGGATATATTTCTATGGATGAAAATATGATTGTTCAAGGCGCCTATTTTGATCACAAGGGAGAAACTCCTGGATTGGGAGCGAACATCAAACAACGCTATTTTATGGACGATTTCATCGGAGAGCATTTAATGTCTGATACAGGTGTTTTCAAAGGAATTCGAGTAGCCAAAGGAAACAACGATCCAAAGAATGAAGAGAAAACAGATTATGAAGTAGATGCAATTGCGGGTGCAACCATTACCGGCGATGGTGTTTCTGCGATGATCAAATCTGATTTAAAATTATATGTACCTTATTTTAAATCATTAAAAAAATAATTTATGGGACTTTTATCAAAAAAAGACGCAGCACTAATTACAGATCCATTAGCGGATAACAATCCAATTACCATTCAAGTATTAGGGATTTGTTCTGCATTGGCAATTACAGCAGAATTGAAAGCTTCCATAGTAATGGCAGTTTCTGTTTTGTTTGTATTAGGTTTAGGAAATGTGGTAATTTCACTTATGAGAAATATCATCCCTTCAAAAATTAGAATCATCGTTCAACTAATCGTGGTAGCAACGTTGGTAATTATAGTAGATCTAGTACTAAAAGCTTTTGCTTATGAATTGAGCAAAACCCTTTCTGTCTTTGTTGGATTGATCATCACCAACTGTATTATCATGGGTCGTTTTGAAGCCTTTGCTTTAGGAAACGGACCTTGGAAATCTTTTCTAGATGGTGTTGGAAATTCTTTGGGATATGGTGTCATTTTAATCGCTGTTGGTTTCTTTAGAGAATTGTTAGGATCTGGAACCCTACTAGGGTTTAAAGTTTTAGGAGATCCTATCGAAAAAACAGGATTGTATGCAATAGGTTATGAGAATAACGGATTTATGTTATTGTCACCAATGGCATTAATTGTAGTGGGAATTATCATTTGGATTCAACGCAGTAGAAATACCGCATTAATAGAAGAAAATTAAACGCGAAGCGTTTTTAACATATAGCACATGGAACATATAGAATTATTTTTCAAATCGATCTTTATAGACAACATGGTATTTGCAACCTTCCTAGGAATGTGTTCTTATCTTGCTGTTTCTAAAAAAGTAGCGACTGCAGTTGGTTTAGGAGCTGCTGTTATCTTTGTATTGGCAGTAACGGTACCGTTAAACTGGTTGTTAGATCAGTATATCCTTCAAGAGGGCGCATTGAGTTGGTTAGGCGAAGAATATGCAGCATACGATTTAAGCTTTTTATCCTTTATCATGTTTATTGCAACCATTGCAACCATGGTTCAGTTGGTAGAAATTATTGTCGAAAAATTCTCTCCTTCATTATACAATTCTTTAGGTATTTTCTTACCTTTAATTGCGGTGAACTGTGCTATTTTAGGAGGAAGTTTATTCATGCAATCTCGCGAAATTCCTTCTTTAGGACTAGCCCTTACCTATGGTATAGGATCAGGTATTGGATGGTTTTTAGCCATTTTAGCCATTGCTGCAATTCGTGAAAAAATTAGATATTCAAGTGTGCCACCTGCATTGAGAGGTTTAGGAATAACCTTTATCATTACAGGTTTAATGGCCATTGGTTTTATGAGTTTTGGTGGAATGTTAACAGGAGGAGACGAAGAACAAAAAGAAACTCCAAAAGTGGAAGTTACCATTGAAAACAAAAAAGAAGAAAAACAAGACGCTAAAGAAATTATAGCCGATAATACAAAAACAAACAACCAGTAATATGATATTAGCAGCAGGTACTTCAGGAACTGTATTAGCAACAGTAGCAGCTTTTTTAGCTATTGTATTGTTATTAGTTACCTTATTATTATTTGTAAAACAAAAATTATCTCCATCGGGTCCAGTGACCATCACAATCAACGGAGAAAAGAAAATTGAAGTTGGTTCTGGGAGTACTCTTTTAACCACTTTAGGAGATCAAAAAATATTTTTACCCTCAGCTTGTGGTGGTGGTGGTTCGTGTGTGCAATGCGAATGTCATGTGATAGATGGAGGAGGAGAAGCATTGCCAACAGAAACACCTCATTTTACAAAGAAAGAATTAAAGTCAGGAATACGTTTGGCATGTCAAGTAAAGGTTAAACAAGACATGAATATTACCATTCCAGAGGAAGTATTTGGAATCAAAAAATGGGATGCAACGGTGGTAAGAAATTACAATGTAGCCTCTTTCATTAAAGAGTTTGTAGTAGAAATTCCTCAAGATATGGGTTATAAAGCAGGGGGTTATATTCAAATTGAAATTCCACCATGTGAAGTTAAGTTTGCCGATATGGACATTACTGCACACCCTGAAGAGCACGATACTCCAGATAAATTTAAAGCTGAATGGGACAAATTTAAGTTGAGACCTTTAGTAATGAAAAATAGTGAAGTTATCGAAAGAGCATATTCAATGGCTTCATACCCAGCAGAGGGAAGAGAGATCATGTTAAATGTTCGTATTGCTACCCCTCCTTTTGATAGAGCAAAAGGTGGATGGATGGATGTAAATCCTGGAGTTGCTTCTTCGTATATCTTTGGTTTAAAGAAAGGAGACAAATGTGTCATCTCAGGACCTTATGGTGAATTCTTTATCAACGAGTCTGAAGCAGAGATGCTATATGTAGGTGGAGGAGCTGGTATGGCCCCAATGCGATCACATTTATATCACTTATTCAGAACTTTAAAAACGGGTAGAAAAGTAACCTATTGGTATGGAGGTCGTTCAAAAGCAGAATTATTTTATATAGAACACTTTAGAGCGTTGGAAAAAGATTTTCCAAATTTCAAATTTTATATTGCATTATCCGATCCTTTAGAGGTAGATAATTGGAAAGTTAAAAAAGATATCAATGATACAGAGGGTGACGGTTTTGTCGGTTTCATTCACAACAGTGTTATTGAAAACTACCTAAACCATCATGAATCACCTGAAGATTTAGAATTGTATTTCTGTGGGCCGCCATTAATGAATAATGCGGTTCAGAAAATGGGTGAAGACTACGGTATTGCAGACGAAAACATTCGTTTTGATGATTTTGGAGGCTAGACGCATAGCGACTATAACTAAATTGTCATATTAAACTTACCTATGCTGAACTTGTTTCAGAATCTCATTAAGTATTAAAAAAACCGACCCCATAGGTGTCGGTTTTTTTAATACATGAAATTTTGTAGTTTCGTATAAAAAATTAATTGCAATGAACTTGATCTTCTATCTTCTTGTCTTTACAACCTTTCTGTTAGCAAGTGGTTCTCTGTTGTATTATTTTCAAGACAAATTTATTTTTATCAATGGAAAAAAAATAGATAAAAATAAACCCTATAAGTTTACACAAACATTTAAGGAGGTTTTTATTAAAACTCCTGATAATAATCAGATCAATGCACTTCATTTTAAACGATCAAATCCCAGAGGAATTGTGTTATTTTGTCATGGAAACTATGGCAATTTATTTAAATGGGGACATCGGGTTTCTTATTTATTAGCATACAATTATGAAGTACTCGTTTTTGACTACAGAAGCTACGGAAAGAGTACCGGACATTTTAACGAAGAGAAAATGTACACAGATGTTCAAACAGTTTATAATTTCATAAATAAGGAGTATAAAGAAGAAAATATTGTAATATATGGGTATTCATTGGGAGGTACTTTTGCGACGAGAGTAGCTTCTCTAAATAACCCCAAAGAATTGGTATTAGAGGCCCCTTTTTACAATTTAAAAAAAGCAGTTCGCTACTATTCAAGAATTGCACCCACTTTTTTATTGAAGTATGCGTTTAGAACGGATAAAGATATTGTTAAGGTAACCGCCCCAATTACACTATTTCATGGAAACCAAGATCGTACTACTTCCTGTAAGCAATCTAAAGACCTACTAAAACTAAATACTTCCAATAAAAATGAATACATTGAGATAGATACCGCAACGCACCATAACGTGAGAGATTTTCTTATTTATAAAGATAAATTGAAAGAAATTTTAGCGCGCTAATGTCTTTATAAATCGTATTTTTGAAATTGACAAAGAGTAGCTTCATGAAGCATTTAGAAGATTTTTTAAAGAAAAAGAATTACTTAAAAATCAAATTAACCAAAATTGCGTCCAATCACCTAGAATTGAAAGCAAGAATTAATGGGGTAGAAGGATCTTTTATCCTAGATACAGGAGCTTCCAATTCTTGCGTAGGATTAGATGAAATAGAATACTTTAATTTAGATACTGAGGAAAGTGAGACAAAAGCAGCTGGAGCAGGTGCAATTGATATGGAAACAAAAAAATCTGAAAACAATTCTTTAAAAATTGG
>Ga0209094_1001234_pt1 | contig 15284 bp, 13 predicted proteins | sample COGITO_mtgs_1004_2_FD_184790 | JGI IMG/M metagenome (GOLD analysis project Ga0209094, IMG submission 184790) | Pelagic marine microbial communities from North Sea - COGITO_mtgs_100430 (SPAdes) (version 2) | ecosystem: Environmental > Aquatic > Marine > Epipelagic ...
CTTGTCGCTTGGTTCTGCTGGATGAGTGTAAAAGCGACAAGAGTGTCGCTTCTACTTTAGCGGAACCGCTGCTGCTCCGGCATGTAGTCGTAGCCAGCGCCTGCGATTCGCTCGGTAAGGATGGTCGCATCGAGGTCGTGCGTCTTGCAGAGATCGTCCAAGGATTCGCAGTGGTTGCGGATCGCGGTGTTGACCACGCCGACTAAGAGGTGTGGATCCATTGTCTGATAGGTGCTCAAGTCCATTGATTGGCAGGCTAGGCATCTGTGTTTGTGTGACAAGTGCAACTTGCTCTCGGAATCAAAGGTTGCGAAACAGCGATGAATGCGTAGCATTCATCAAATGGAAATCTCTAAATCATTTATTACCGACGAAGGCGGCGCGATCAAAAGCGTTGTGATTGATTATGCGACTTTTCAGCGTATTGAGGAAGCGTTACTTGATAAAGGCTTGGCTCAGGCGATGCAGGAGGTTGAGGCAGAGGAGTCTGTTTCGCTCGAAGACGTAAAAAAGGAGCTGAGCTCATAACCCATGGAGGTTAAATTCAAGAAGAGCTTCTTGAAGGATTTGAAAAAACTGCCCTTAGAGCCGCGTGCTCGGGTTAAAAAGTTTGTTTTCGAGGATTGTATCAACTGTGAGTGCATCGACACGTTAACGCAGGTTAAGAAAATGAGTGGTTTTTCCAGTTACTATCGCCGACGTTTCGGCGATTATCGAGTTGGGTTTTCCATTGAAGAAGGTCAGATTATCTTTTATCGAGTGTTACATCGTAGGGAAATCTATAGACGTTTCCCTTGATTGATACCATGACCGACTCCACAGCAGACCAATCGCCACTCCTTTCCGTTCGTGACCTTAAGGTGCATTTCCCGATTAAGGGGGGCATTTTGCAGCGCACGGTGGATTCTGTGAAAGCAGTCGACGGTGTGTCGTTTGATGTGCCGCGCGGTAAGACCGTGGGGCTGGTCGGCGAGAGTGGCAGTGGTAAGACGACGACGGGGCGTGCGATTGCGCGACTGGTGCCGATCACTGCGGGCACGATTTGTTACGAGGGCCAAGACTTGGCGCATCTGTCACGTAAAGACTTCTTTGCATACCGTAAAAAGATCCAAGTGATTTTCCAGGATCCCTTTGGTTCGCTCAATCCGCGCATGACCATTTACAGCATCATTGCGGAGCCGCTGGATATACATTTTAAAGATTGGACGAAAGCGCAGAAAGTCACGCGCGTTGCCGATCTGTTGAAGAAGGTCGGGCTGAGTGCTGACTTTATGCAGCGCTATCCGCACCAGTTTAGTGGTGGCCAGCGGCAACGCATCGGTATTGCCCGAGCGCTCGCAGTGGAGCCGGAGTTTATTATTTGTGACGAGCCGGTCAGTGCGTTGGACGTATCGGTGCAGGCGCAGATCGTGAACTTACTGCAGGACCTGCAAGATGAGCTGGGCTTGACCTATTTGTTCATCGCGCACGATTTGGCGGTGGTAGAGCATATCAGCGATCAGGTGTTGGTGATGACTGAAGGCAAGATCGTTGAGCAGGCAACATCGGATGAGATCTATAATAACCCGCAGCATCCCTATACGCGCAAGCTGTTGGATGCGGTGCCGAGCCTGTAGCTGTTGCTTGCTTAATTGCGAGATTTCACTTGTTTAATCATTTATGAAAACAATGTATCAATTATTCTTAGCTACAGTGCTTACAGTCGCCCTATTGGCGCTTTCGGGTTGCAATACTTGGAAGGGCTTGGGCGAGGACTTTCAGTCCATGGGTGAGTCCATGCAAAAGTCTGGAAGCTAAGCTGGGTTCTTTTAATTTCGCTTAAAGTGGCGGGTTTTAGGAGCCGCTTTCCAGCAGTGCGGCCAGTAATTCGTCTATACACAGTGTGCTGACTGCGGTTGCCACATCGCTCATTGCGTAGGGCAGAATCAGTGTTTTTTTGTGTAGCATCGCTCCGCATGTGTAGACGACGTTTGGCACGTAGCCTTCGCGTTCGTTGCCTTCCGGCCTAATGAGTGGGTCCGGCAGGCGGCCGATCACTTTTGAGGGATCTTCGAGATCGAGGAGCGCAGCACCGATGCAATATTGGCGCATCGCCCCAACTCCGTGCGTCAGCACAAGCCAGCCAGCTTCGGTCTCAATTGGTGAGCCGCAGTTTCCCAGCTTGACCATCTCCCATGGATATCTCGGTGCGATTAGCTTTTTCGGATTGTTCCAGTAGTGCGGATTATCCGAATACATCAGAAACAAATTCTCATCGTCTTGCCGTGACAGCATTGCGTAGCGGCCGTTGATGCGACGAGGGAAGAGTGCCATGCCCTTGTTTTCGACGGCACTGCCGTTAAGTGTCAGAATGCGGAAATTGAGAAAGTCGCAGGTTTCAAGTAGTTGGGGCAGGGTTACACGTCCGTTGTAGGCGGTGTAGGTGGCGTAGTAAGTGGCCGTGCCGTCGTCGTCGATGAACCTGACAAAACGGGCGTCCTCGATGCCGTTGGACTCATTGATTGATACGGGGAAGAGAATCCGTTCGGACATGGCGGTGCTGGGTTCAAAACTGAGCTCATAATTTGATTTTGCCAGCCAGCGCACGCACTCAAGTGTGCGTTGTTCTTCGCGAGTGACGATATGCGCGCGATGGGAGAAATTCCTCAGACTATCATCCAGTTCCTCGAGTGTGAAAGTGCCGTCAAGTACCTCCATCACCGCGGCGGTGTATTCGTTTTCAAAGCCCATCTCATGCAGTTTTATAGTGAATGAATCGAGATTGTAGCTTGGGTTCGGATGAATCTCCGGAGCGGTGACGAATCGTGTCACGGGCTCTGCTTCGATTACGCCTTTGGCGTCGATCACCACCGTTCGAAATTCGATGGATGAGATGTGCCCTTCGCCAGTCGCGCGCAGGCTCATGATAAATCGAACACTATTTGAATGGAGTCCGCCTTGGTCAGGATGTAGGACGATGGAGGGGTTAAACAGCGCGGCAGATTCGAGCGCATACTCACCGGTAAAGAGCGCACCGATTAGCAGCTGGCGTGCGTGTGTGAGTGGGCTGTCTGAGAAGAGGTGTGGCTCGACCTGTTTGAAGATTTCGAGGAGTAAGCGTTCGATCTCAATATGCCTAGAGCCAAAATCGCGCATGATTGTTGCGACTTCATGTTCCGCAGCAGCTTCGCTCATGGCGAGCCCGCGGCCTATGATTTGGATGATTCGCTGAGTGGAGCTTGGTATGAAGGGGCGGATCAGCACGCGTGAGCTATCTGGGAGAAACTGTAATCCACAGCGGTTGATAAGGATTTTTTTCATAATGATTTGTGCAGTTGGATAGGATTTTGGCTGAGTCGCATTTCGGCCAGACTGAGGTAGAACGACAGGCAGGATTCGGCCCCTTGATTTCCATTGATCCGATCTTGATGCAGGGCGTCGTGGCAGCCGCCGGTAATTGGATCGTAGAGTGGCCGATCCAGATCGTTACGACCGAGGAACCATTCAAACGCGAGCTGGGCAGCGTGTGAGAAAAAAGGATCCTTGGTCACTCGGAAGGCTTCCAGGCTCGCGCTAATCATTGCACACGCTTCAAGTGGTTGCTGGTCAAACTGCGCGGCGGGGCTTTGTCCTCGCCGCAAGAATCCGTTGGAGCCTATGGGGCGAAAATGTCCTTGCGGTGCGGTTTGCAATTCGATCAGCCAACGAAGCCCGCTCAGCCCTGCCTCCAGTGCTTCTTGGTTGGGCATCCAGCAACCGCTCAGGATGAGTGCATGGGTGATGCGCATGTTGTCATAGCAGACGATATCTTCCAGCCATGGCCAGTCGGGTGCATTCGTGCGCCGCCACAGCACGAGCAGTTTCTCGGTCAAGACCTCCCGCATTCGGCTGACTTCGAGATCCCCTTCGAAGCGCCTGAAATATTCATGGATGCCGATCAGACCGAAGGCCCAGGCGCGTGGAGAGGTGAAGCCCTCTATAGCCGGTAGCGCCTGATCAAATAGCTGATTGCTTAGCTTGCGATGACCCTTGTTTTGTGAGCGCCAGAGCGTAGCTCCGAGCGCCCATACGGCGCGCGCATGGCTGTCCTCGGAGCCCGCTTCTTCCAGCCATTTCCTGTCGAAACTCATGAAGTTGCGGAAGCGCCCAGTGCCTTGCTTAAAAGCGTGGAACAGAAATGCAAGATAGCTGGAAGCCGCGTGTTCGATTTCTTTGCTGCGTCCGGTTTGTCCAATCTCGTCGAGCAGAATGGTGAGTAGCAGCGCGCGGGCATTATCGTCCGTGCAGTAACCTTCGTGGAAGTTAGGCACTGTGTATATCCCATGTTGAAACATACCAGTGGAGTCGGTCATCCGAAACAAGTGGTCGAGTTTGAACGGTGGTAGTTGGTAGGGTTTCTGGTCTAGGGTTAGATCACCGAACGCTTTGCGCGGTTCGTTGATTCGATTGGCGCGCGCTTGTTTAAAGGTTTCCACGTAGCGTTCAGCGACGGTCGGCCAAATCATTTCGCGGCCAAGCAGATAGGCCCGCTTTCGCATTGATTGCAGCTTCACGTCGTCGTCCAGCAGTCCGAGCACCGCTGTGGTGATGGCTTCTGAGTCTCGAAATGGCACGAGCGTGCCGTTTCCCTCCGCGAGTAATTCCTGGGCGTGCCAGTAGGGGGTGGAGACGACTGCCTTGCCCGCGCCGAAGCAGTACGCGAGTGTGCCAGAAGTGATTTGCTCCTCGTTGAGATAAGGGGTTAGATAGATGTCCGCCGCGGAGATGAATTCGTTTAGCTCCTGGTTATTGACGTAGCGATTATAGAAGATCACGTGCTCTTTCACGCCGAGCGCTTCGGCGCGGCGTTCAAGTTGCAAGCGGTAGTTTTCGCCTTCGCTGGCTAGCAGGTTTGGGTGGGTGGCACCGAGCACGATATAAATAATTTCCGGGTGTGTTTCGCGTATCCCTGGCAGCGCGTCGATCACGTATTCGATTCCCTTCGCGGGGCTGAGCAAGCCAAAGGTGAGAAGCACTGTTCGCCCGAGTACGCCAAACTGGTCTTTGTAGAAATTCGGGTCGATGAAGGGTATGTCTGGTATTCCGTGCGGGATCAGTTCGATTTGCTGGTCTGGCACATGGTATACTTCGCGTAATATATCGACGCCTTTCTGCGCCATCACCACTAAGCGTTGGCTGCGCTCGATGAGCTCAAGCATGACTTGTCGCTGAGCATGATCGGGTTCTTGCAGCACGGTGTGTAAGGTCGTGATCACTGGCATTTTTGCGTCGCGCAGTAAGGCGAGTATGTGACTGCCGACGGCTCCTCCGTAGATGCCGAATTCGTGCTGTAGACACAGCACATCGATGTTGTTGATATTTAGAAAATCCGCCGCGCGGCGATACGAGTCGAGGTCACGCTCATGGAACTCGAAGCGCACTTGCGGTGGGTAGACATAGCTGTGCTGATGGTCATTGACCGCGCCGACGATACATTGCGCTTCGGGGCATGCTTCTTGCACTGCCGTGCAGAGGTTATGGGTGAAGGTGGCAATACCACATTGCCTCGGGACGAAGTCGCCGATGAATGCGATTTGACTGCCGGAAAATACTGATTCCATATAAACGAATAACTGAGGTTAAATCGCTTATCCGCCAATTGCTCACTGCAGCGCAAGAGTACTAAATCGCTCTCCTAATGAATGGTGCTCGCATGTGGCAACCGTGCTTTAAGACGATTTTGCATTAATGATATATATACATATGCAGTATAATCATATTTGCCTAATCTTGCAAGTGTTTGACAAAACTTAGAAAAGTTGGGGTTCTAGCACTGCTAATGGGGACTGATGGATCCCAGATTAAACAAGAACACCGGATTCTGCTGGACGATGCTTAGCTCCAGTGCTTTGCGGTATAGCTTTAAGAGATTCACGCAGCAATCGTTGAGCAGGAGGCTACTGGTTGCCGATACGCTGTTGGCTGTGCTGTAATCTTCCTGCGGATTCGACCAATTATGCTGGTGAGTCGACCGATCGGGCCTCTAGCACATCGGCAAAGGCCACTTCGGCGCAGCTGGCGAACTGCTGATTGCCGCGCAGCCCACGCGTTGCTGAAACCGCTGGCGAATTAAGGCCACAGAGAAAGCGGGCTTGTTGTCGCGGGCGGGCCAGGGCATTGCTGTTTTTCTCAACTAGAGTGGTGAAGTGGCTCAAGTCATAGCTTTCGATGCTGGCATGTTGACGGAGCGGTAATTGCGCTGGCTCATCGCCCAAGCAGATTCCGCAGTGGCCACAGGGATCGATCGATTCGCCGAAGTAGTCGAGCAAGTTGGCGGTGAGGCAGCTCTCGTGTTGAGCATAGGCCAGCATCGATTCGATACGGGCAATCTCGATCGCTTCGTGCTGGCTAAAGGTCTCTTGCAATTGCTGGCACAACTCAGGGATGTCGACATCTTGTTCTAGGCGGCGAAAGCGTTGACGGTAGCCGGCCAATTGTAGTTCGGCGAGGCCTTTGTGTTGCAGGCTGTCGATCGCACGCAGGATGACGCTGCGTTGTTGACCAGTGTGCGCAATTGCCTGGTCGATGTCTAAGCTGATCCACTTGCGGGCTTTGATCCCGCAGCTAAAGATCTTGCGGATAAACGCCGCTTGCTTGTCTGGATACTGTGCTAAGATCTCGGCGCTACTGCCAATCGGTGCAAAGCGTATACTGCCATAGTAATGACCTTCGGCGCGGATGATGCCTTTTAACTCCAAGCGAGTAAGCAAGGTATTGACCACTAGCTGACGGATATCGTGGCGGCGCGAGAGGTCGGTAATCGCGATATCGATTTCATCATCGGAGCCGAGCAGTTCGGTGACAATCGATGTAATGCTCTCGGGATCAGGCGTGTCGCCATAGACAAAATTTTCCAATGCCGTGCAGTCGTCGGCGCAGGCGAACAGTTCGCAGGTCGAAGGCGCTCCATCACGTCCAGCGCGGCCGATTTCTTGCATGTAGCTTTCATAGCCTTTGGCCATGTGATAGTGATAGACGTAGCGGATGTCGGACTTATCTACGCCCATGCCAAACGCAATCGTGGCGCAAATGATCGGCACTTCACCGTGCATAAACGCGTCTTGAGTGGCGACGCGCTGCTCGGATTTCATGCCCGCGTGGTAAGCCTTGGCGTCGAAGCCTGCTTTGACGAGTCGTTCGGCGACCTCTTCGGCATGGCGTTGCAGGCTGACGTAAATGATGGTGGATCCTGCGGGGCGCTCGCGCAGGCGTTGCACTAATAGCGCGGGACGCTCAGCATCGCTGCAACTCGTAATGCGCAGCTCTAAATTTGGACGATGGAATCCGGTGTTGACGATGTCGCCTTCGGCAATGTCAAAGGCCTGCGCCATATCTGCGGAGACTTGTGGGGTCGCAGTGGCGGTCAGCGCGAGCACGCGCTCGACTTTTAGCTCTTTGGCAGCACCGGCCAGTTTCAGGTAGTCGGGTCGGAAGTTGTGTCCCCACGATGAAATACAGTGCGCCTCATCGACTGCCAATAGACTGATGCGTTGGCCATGGATGAGATTGAGGAAACGTTCGTTACCTAGCCGTTCGGGAGCGACAAACAGTAGCTTTAGTTGGCCGCCACGAATGTCTTGAGTGACGCGGCGGTAAGTTTCCTCGTCGAGGCTCGAGTCCAAGCGTTCCGCTGCGATCCCGCGTGCTTGTAGGCTGTCGATCTGATCTTTCATCAGCGCCAACAGCGGCGAGACGACCAAGGTCAACCCAGGTAGTAGTAGAGCAGGCAATTGATAGCACAGGCTTTTACCCGAACCAGTCGGAAAGATTGCGCTAGCACTGCGCCCCTCGAGCAGCGTCTGAATGACCTGCTCTTGCCCTGGTCGAAAGGTCTCAAACCCAAATGTCGCTTTTAAAAGTGAGAGTGGGTCGGTCGAAGGTGTCATGGTCACGATGAATGCAAAATATGCTGAATGAAGAGGTTTGAATGTATGCGGGAAAGGTAAAATTTAGCGAGGTTCGTTTAACATATCATTTTATCCTGATATGTTGATAAGTTGCTTGATTAATCTAAATGATTGGCAATAGTGGCTGGCTTATGAGTAAAAACTTCATCTTTTCTTCCGAGTCTGTTGGCGAGGGCCATCCAGACAAAGTAGCTGATTATATTTCTGATAGCGTGTTGGATGCATGTCTAGAGCAGGATCCGCATAGCCGCGTGGCGTGTGAGACATTGGTCAAGAGTAACTGCGTGTTCCTTGCCGGCGAAATTACCACCAACGCCAAGCTTAACTACGAAGAGATCGTGCGCCAAGCGATTCGTGAGATTGGTTACACCAACGACGACGATATCTTCCATGCCGATAAGGTGTTTATTTCCAATATCCTGACAGCTCAGTCCTCTGACATTGCGCAAGGCGTCAATGCGGCTGAAGCGGCTGGTAAAGACACCGCCGAGCAAGGAGCAGGGGACCAAGGCATCATGTTTGGTTATGCCTGTAACCAAACGCCAGAACTCATGCCAGCGCCTGTGATGTATGCACATCGATTGCTCCGTGAGATGGCGCATCAGCGAAAGGATGTGAAGATCCCTTGGCTGCGCCCAGACGTGAAGAGTCAGGTCGCACTCGAATATGTCGACGGCAAGGCGGTTGCGATTAAGAACGTGGTGATCTCCACGCAGCACGCCGCAGACGTAACACATGCGGAGATTAAAGAATTTTGCATCGAGCAGGTGATCCGCAAGGTGCTGCCAGCTGAGCTATTAAACGATCAGACCGAATATTTGATCAACCCGACTGGTAACTTTGTTATCGGCGGTCCTCAGGGCGATGCGGGTCTTACGGGTCGTAAGATCATCGTTGATACCTACGGCGGTTGGGCGCGTCACGGCGGGGGTGCTTTCTCTGGTAAGGATCCTTCGAAGGTCGATCGCTCGGCGGCATATTTCACACGTTGGGTGGCGAAAAACATCGTCGCAGCGGGTCTCGCAGATGCGTGCGAACTCGAAGTCGCTTACGCGATTGGTCATCCTTACCCGACCAGTATCCACGTGGATACATTTGGTACTGGCACTGTCAGCGATGAGCAAATCGCTGCCGCCGCGCAAAAAGTATTCAGCTTCAAGCCAGCCGACATCGTCAGCCAGCTCGATCTACTGCGCCCTATCTACCGAGAGTCCACTCACTATGGTCACTTTGCCAAGGAACATCTACCCTGGGAATCGATTGCCAAAGCAGACGCACTTAAGGCCGCGTTGTAAGTTTACGATTAAGAATAAGACTGAGAATTAAAAAATATGAGTACAGATACACTAACAAAAACAGACTACAAAGTCAAAGACATCACCCTTGCTGACTTCGGTCGCAAAGAAGTCGAGATCGCACAATTCGAGATGCCCGGTCTCATGGCGACCTGCGAGAAATACGCCGCTGAGCAGCCGCTCAAGGGTGTGCGTATCATGGGCTCCTTGCACATGACGATTCAGACTGCGGTGTTGATCGAAACATTGAAGACGCTCGGCGCTGACGTGCGTTGGTGCTCTTGCAATATTTTCTCCACTCAAGATCATGCAGCGGCCTACGTCGCAAAGAACCTTGAAGTGCCTGTGTTCGCTTGGAAGGGCGAGACACTCGAAGAATACTGGTGGTGCACACAGCAGGCACTCACATGGCCAGACGGTTTAGGCCCTCAACTCATCGTCGACGACGGCGGAGACGCAACACTCTTGATTCACAAAGGCTATGAACTTGAGGATGGTAGTGACTGGGTGAATACAGCTTCCGACAGTGAAGAAGAGTCCGTAATCAAAGCGCTCCTGAACAACATCCAAGCGGAGAATTTCTCCAATGATCATTGGCACAAGGTTGTGGAAGACTGGAAAGGTGTTTCTGAAGAAACAACAACTGGTGTGCACCGTCTCTACGAAATGCACAACGCCGGCAAGCTCCTCGTTCCTGCGATCAATGTAAATGACTCTGTCACTAAGGCGAAGTTCGACAACCTGTATGGTTGCCGCGAATCACTACTCGATGGCATCAAACGTGCAACTGACGTAATGATTGCGGGTAAGGTTGGCGTCGTTTGTGGATATGGCGATGTGGGTAAAGGCTGTGCTGCTGCACTTAAGGGCATGGGCGCACAGGTCGTCGTGACCGAAGTTGATCCGATTTGTGCACTGCAAGCTGCGATGGAAGGCCACCGCGTACTGACCCTCGAGGACACACTCGGCTGGGGCGATATCTACGTCACCACCACTGGTAACTATGGCATTATTACCGCTGACCACATGTCGAAGATGAAGGACCAAGCGATCGTTTGTAATATCGGTCACTTCGATAATGAGATCGGTGTGGATGCGCTCAATAACATGCCAGGTGTTGAGGTTGAAATGATCAAACCAGACATCCAAGGTGCGGTTGATAAATATACCTTCCCCGATGGCCACAGCATCTACTTGCTTGCCAAGGGTCGTCTGGTGAACCTCGGTTGTGCCACTGGTCATCCATCTTTTGTGATGTCGAACAGTTTCACTAACCAAGCGCTCGCTCAAATCGAGCTTTGGAAGCAGGTCGAAAAATATACACCTGGCGTGTATATCTTGCCGAAGCACATCGATGAGGAAGTGGCTCGTCTGCATCTCGAGAAGATCGGCTGCAAGCTCACCACTTTAAGTGACGAGCAAGCGGACTATATTGGCGTCAAGTCGTCTGGCCCCTATAAGTCAGAGCACTACCGTTACTAGGCAGGCGGTTAGATTATGTTTTCGAAAGCGCCCTCCTCAGAGGGCGCTTTTTTTGGGTCGAGTGTGAGTCGATTCCCAGAAAAGGAGGGTGGGCGACCCGCCCACGGCATCGACTCAGCTCACAGCGAGGGCGAGTCGCCCTCACTCCGAGGCCGCTTTTTTTGGGTCGGGTGTGAGTCGATTCCCAGAAAAGGAGGGTGGGCGACCCGCCCACGGCATCGACTCAGCTCACAACGAGGGCGAGTCGCCCTCACTCCTTTTGACTTCGGGCGTGCCAGTTGCTCGCGCTTCCGTAACCACCTCGAATCACCCCCCCACATTTAGATGATGAAAATCCGTGCGCTTTTTGATTAGTGCTCTAGATCTTCTGGCATGCCGAAAAAGACAACTGCCAAAAAAACGACCAAGGCCTACCAGGCGCCTCAATTTCTCGTCGATTTACTCGACGCGCGTTCCCCCACGGGGCACGAATACGAAGCTCAAGCAGTGATCGATCGCTATGTTGAGCCGAAGGTCGATGCCTATCGTAAGGACACGATGGGCAACCGCTTCGCCACGGTGAATCCCGATGGCGAGCCATCCTTGCTATTTGCCGGGCACATCGACGAGCTCGGCCTGATCATCACCTACATCAACGACAAAGGCTTCGTCTATTTCGAAACGCTTGGCGGTCATGATCTGTCGATGATTTCTGGACGTCGTGTTTCAATTTTGACTAAAGAGGGCATCGTCAAAGCAGTGACGGGTAAGCGTGCCATTCACCTGATGAGCGCAGAAGATCGTAAGAAAGTGCCGGAGACGCACGAGATCTGGATCGATCTCGGCGTCAAAAATAAGGAAGAGGCTGAAGCGCTGGTCCGGATCGGCGATACCGCGGTTTACGATCAAAGCTTTGAACTGATTCGTGGTAGCGTCGGAGTGGCGCGTGCCTTTGATGATAAAGCGGGCGCCTACGCGGTGCTCGAAGCAGTGCTGCGGCTTAAGCAAGAAAAGAAGCTCGTCGCTAGGGTCACTGCCGCCGCCACAACTCAAGAAGAGATCGGCACACGTGGTGCGATGACCGCCGCGTTCTCCGAAAACCCTGATTTCGCGATCGCAGTGGATGTCGGCCATGCGACCGATTCGCCCGATTGTGATCCGCGTAAATATGGCAATTTCATTCAAGGTGGTGGCCCGATTATTTGCCGTGGCCCGAATATCAATCCAGTCATTTTTGAGAAGATCGTTGCCTGTGCCGAGAAGAACAAGATCCCGTATCAGATCGAAGCTGACTCGCGCCCGACTGGCACCGATGCACGTGCGATTCAAGTCGCGCAGGCCGGTATCGCCACAGGTCTTCTGTCGATTCCGCTGCGCTATATGCACACACCTAGCGAGATGGTGGATCTTGAGGATATTGAGCACACCGTGCAATTATTAGTGGCCGTCGCCAAGTCTCTTAAGAAGAGCGACCGCGGTGTTTGGTAGCCATCAGCGGTCGGTGCACTGTCTTCGCTCTGCTAAGAACTACGCCGTAAGTGGCGTGGCAGTTTATTAATCGAAGCCGTTGCTATCAGTGCAGCAACGCGCAGCAGTTCGATGAGCTGCCTGTTTGCTAGCCCTTATTGCAGCGAGATTTCACCCGTTTCCACGACAGTGGTTGAGGGCATCCATTTGGAGGTCGTGCCAAGCTTTGCGCGTAGTTTGTAGTCGAGCATCTCTTGTGGTTGATTAATGAGTTTTTGCAATAATCGAGCGCTGCTGAGCAGGCTGGCTGCAGAGCTGACGGAGACGATGCGAGCGCTATAGCCTTCAATCGGCGGCAGGTCCTTCGCCGTGCCAGTGACCACTTCGATGCCTTCAAGACTGAGTTCATAATAGAGGCCGTGCAAATCGATGGTCTCGGCGTTCGGGTTCACAATCCGCAATTGGATCGTAAACTGCATCGCACTGGTATCGCTCGCAGCTTTTGTGATGCCCACGACATCGATCTTCGGGCTCTCGTGGTTCTTATCGAGCGTGGTGCAACCACTCCAGCAGAGCACAGCGAGGCAAGTGAGAAGGCAGAGTCGGCGGGCGGCTAATAGCATAGATTGTAGCTTAGGCCTAGGTCGTGTGCGTGCAAGTCGGATCCTGCATGTCTTTATTCACTGTACATAAAGCTAGGCTGGGGACTCGTGTTTAGTGCGCCAATGCGTTGAGCCGTAGCAGATAGAATGAGCGATTTAATCGGTTTTTCTTGTAAGGAGTCATCATTCGATTCGATAATACTAAGAATGCCATCTGATCCCTCAACTCCATCTATAACTGAACGTGCTTGTGCCATAGTCGGATCTGTCATCCCGAGCTGCATGGAAGGATTGCGGCTGGTCGAGCTAGGGCAGCAGCGTCAGCTGAAATTGCATGAGCGCCTGGCATTGTTCTACAACTCGCCGCTCTGCCTGCATTGCAACTGCAAGCGCGATAAATTCGACAAGGAGCGAGCGAAGCTGCGTGAGATTGATCGCCAGCGCCGCGCTTCAGATCAATGAGACTTGATCTAGCACTCCTCGGGCAGGGCACTCTTGGTAGAGTCTACCTTTTTGAGAGCCTTATACTCCGGCTGGTATGTGCATACTTGAAGGATTTCACTGTCTCGTGGGGAATGGCTAAAAAGAATAGCACTTCCGTCAAATTCGTCAGCAAATCAACTCCGGCCTTAGACGTGTTGGGCCCAGTGGTGGCCGGCGGGTGCTTGGCGGTGTAAGTTGCCGCTGTCTGTATCATGGCTGAGTCAGAAAAAATTCACAAACCGCTGGTCGCCGTATCTGGGGCGAGCGGCTTTGTCGGCACTCATTTGCGCGCTGAACTAGCGGATATGTATGAGTTTCGGGCGCTGTCGCGGAGTGCCAATGTAGTCGAGCGCAATGCGCGTGAAAGCTCTACGCAATGGAGCCAGTGCGACCTATATTCGCTACCAAAAGTCACCGAGGCGCTGAAGGGATGTGAATATGCGTTTTATTTGGTGCATTCGATGGCACCTTCGAGCCGCTTAATGCAGGGCAATTTCGAGGATACCGATCTATTGCTGGCGGATAATTTTATACGTGCAGCCGAAGCAGTCGGGGTCAAGCACGTGATTTATTTGAGCGGCTTGCTGCCGGATGAGAAGGATGATTTGTCGCCGCACTTGCGTAGCCGCTGTGAAGTCGAGCAGGTGTTACGTTCACGTTCTGTACCGGTCACGGTGCTGCGGGCGGGACTGATCTTTGGCCCCGGCGGCTCATCGTTCTCGATGCTGATTAATTTAGTGCGGCGCTTGCCAGTTATGTTGCTGCCGGCGTGGACAGGTTCAATGACGCAGTCGGTTGATATTAAAAACGTCTGCCAAGCATTTCGTCTCTGCTTGGGGGATGCGACCTTGGCTGGGGGTATTTACGATTTGGGCGGACATGAGCCGATGACTTACCGTGAGCTGATTTTGCAAACTGGGAAGTTACTGGGCCGTGAAGTTCGAACCCTGCGCGTCCCGGTTAATTGTTTTGCGCTGTCGAAACATTGGGTCGCGTTATTCAGTGGTGTTGCGCCGGCCTTGGTTGGGCCATTACAGGAAAGTTTGCAGCACGATCTGCAGGCCAGACCGAATCCCTTACTGCAACGCTTAGAAGGAAAATGTGTCTCGTTCGCAGAATCGTTTCGAGCTGCGGTGGATGCCTCTGGTTGTCCGTTGCCGAACCCCAGAAGTCATACGCAGTTAGCAGACAAACAAGCGATTAAGCGCGATCGTCGGGTTCGCTCGGTGCAACGTATGGCGTGGCCTGCTGGATGGACTGCGGCAAGAGTGACGCGCGAATATGGCACATGGTTGAGCCAGCGTTATCGTGGATTACTGGCAGTCGAAACAGACAGTATGGGGGTCGTCCGTTTTTTGATTGGCGGCTTGAAGCTGTGCCTGCTGGAGCTGACACCGACACCGTTCAGTGAGGATGCGGAGCGTTGTGCTTTTTATATTACCGGTGGATGCCTTTCGCGCACGGTAGATCCTCCAGGACGCTTGGAGTTTCGTATTGTTGAATCGCGCGATTGTGTGGTGGCATCGATTCATGGATTTGCACCGACGTTACCGTGGTGGTTGTATGCATGCACTCAAGCTCGTGCGCATTTATTGGTGATGCGTGCGTTTGGCCGGCACTTGAAGCGCTCCTGTTCGAAGTGATCCCCTTGGTGAGGAGCCCGTGACTGCCTCTGACTACTTGTATTCCTGCTTGATGTAGGCCAGTAGCGAGGGGATGGCTTCGATCATTGAATCGAGGCACTGCTGATAGGCCTCGAAATTTTGGCCGTAGGGATCGGGGATTTGTAGATCGACGTCCGGCCCCATGAATTCGCGAAAGAGATGCAGGCGCTTGGGGAGCCCGGTATGGTAGTGCGCCAGGATGTCGAGGTGTGAATCGGTCATGCCGATGATCATGAAGGCACGGTCGATCAGCTCTTGAGTCACGGGTTGGCTCTGGTGCTGTGCTAGATCAATTTTAACTTTTTTGAGCGCTGCGACTGAATTACTCGAGGCGGGCTCACCATATCCAGCTGCCACGCCAGCCGATTCGACGCTTAGCTGATCAAG
>Ga0209094_1001236_pt1 | contig 15264 bp, 10 predicted proteins | sample COGITO_mtgs_1004_2_FD_184790 | JGI IMG/M metagenome (GOLD analysis project Ga0209094, IMG submission 184790) | Pelagic marine microbial communities from North Sea - COGITO_mtgs_100430 (SPAdes) (version 2) | ecosystem: Environmental > Aquatic > Marine > Epipelagic ...
AGTGATAAAATTGATTTATCGGGCAACGAAACCCCTTTTACCTTTGGTATAAATTCTTGTTCTGGATTCATGAAAACTTCAAGAATACATGGGTTTTTATAATCTATGACTTTCTTAATTATGGTGTCACTATCATCACCTTCTTTTAAACTAAAATAATCGAATCCAAAAGCTTCAAATACTTTTTTAAAATCAGGAAGCCCAATGCCTGTTTTTTTGTTAACGGATACGTAATTCCCCTTAAAAAGCATCTTTTGTGTATGCTTGATCATTAAATATCCATCATTATTAAAAATGACTATTTTGATTTTTAAATTATTTTCAATAATCGTTTGTAATTCTTGAAGGTTCATCATGATTCCACCGTCACAATTCAGGCATAAAACTTCTTTTTCTGGACTACTAAAAGCAGCTCCTATAGCGCCTGGGAGACCGTAACCCATTTCACCAAGACCAAGAGATGTAAACATTTTTTGATCTTCGGTTAATCTAATCGATTGGTGTCCGCTTAACAGAGCAGTTCCCATATCTGTTACAATAATTTGATCTTTTTTGAGGTGATTAGAAAGCTTATCAATAAATTTATATGAGTTCACAAAATCATCATCAAAATACTCTTTTTCTTCTAATGGAAAGTTTAATCTTATCTTATTACAATATTCAATCCAATCCGAATTAATTTCATTAAAATTTGATTTGTTTAATGTTAATTCATTTAAAAAATATTTTGCATCTATTTTGTAGTGCTTATGGACAAACTCTTTAGGAGCTTGAATTTCATCTATATCAATAATTATAATTTTAGCATCACGAGCAAAAGAACTAAAATCGTATCCAGTTTGAGGTAAAGATAATCTACTACCAATAACAATTAACAAATCTGTGTTTTGAACTATAAAATTTGCTCCCCTTTGACCATAAATGCCAAACCTCCCAAAGTAATTTTCATTTGCAGATGAAAGCAAATCGATCCCAGACCAACTTAAACAAGTAGGTATCTTCAACTCATCAACTAATAACTTAAAAATTTCGGAAGCACCGGACAACCGAATTCCATGTCCCCCTAATAGAAGAGGACGCTTAGATTCATTGACTAAATTTACTATTTCATCTACATCAATATCGTTCTTATTTACGTGTATAATTTTGTTCCATGCCCTAAACTCTGACTCTTCAACCTGAAGATTAAAAGGGATATCAATCCAACAAGGGCCAGGTCTATCAGAAATAGAATGATAATGAGCTTTTTCTAATTCATCTTGAAGCGAAGTGTTTTCATCAATAAATTTACTGTACTTGGTCACATCTTTGACCATTTTTGTGACATCAAACCCTTGAGTTCCAAACATTCTCAGATTGGCGTGTTCTTTAATATGATAAGAGGATTCATTACCCGATAAAATAATTCCAGGAATAGAATCAGCCCAATTACTTACCACCCCTGTTATAGCGTTAGCTGCTCCAGCACCAGCCGTAACAATTGATGCAGATAGTTTCCCTGATGCTCTAAAAAAAGCTCCCATAGCCATTACTGCAGCTTGTTCATGGTGCACATTAATGATTTGAGTATAATTAAGATTATTTATTGAATCAAAAATATGAGAATTTGCTGAACCAATAATTCCAAAAACAATTTTAATTTGTTTTTCTTTTAAAAAATTAGCAACTATATCACTGTTTTTCATAGGGTTAGTATTGATTTTTTCAGTATTAAATCTTTATGATGTTCAGTGTGTAAAAAGAAAAAATTTGTAGCTTCTTCTAAATCGGTTATTTCAGTTATCTCTTCGAGGTTTGTTTTTATCACTTTAAAACACCTGTAATTTATAGATTTTAGCTTTTCTATTATTTCATCTGGATGGTATCCAAATTTATCTGACCACTTACGAAGCATTTCCAAAAATAAAATTGGTTTATATTTTTCGATACTCTTAAGACCACCTTCGATTACAAGAAGTTCTGCTCCTTCGACATCGCATTTTAAAAAGTCCAATGAATCTGTTTTTGAAGATTGAATAAAATTATCAAGAGTATTCGTTTTAATTAATTTAGTACTAGTTAAGTTTTCTTGTAGATTTTTGAAAGATGATGCGCCTGTTAGGGATGGAGAATAAAACATTTCAATCTCTTTTTCCTCGTTTGAAAGAGCAAGGTTTATTGTTTGTATATTTTTAATATTATTTAATTCAATATTTTTATTCAGAGTACTAAATGTTTCCGGAATTGGTTCAAATGAAAAAATTGTTTTTTCATCATCAATTAAACCAAGAAATATTGAATACCAGCCTAGGTTAGCGCCAATATCAAAAACCACATTACATTTATGTGATAAAATAAATAACATTTTAGAATCATAATACTCGTAAGCATTAAAATTAAATGACTCTAATGGAGTTGACCGCTTGTCGGCGACATCAACGATGAATTTTGCCTTTTTATTACTCCTCTCAATATTAAAATGAAAAATAATTTCATCATTGAGTATTTCAATTTTATAAACCTCAGTGTTTTTAATTTCTTTAGCGAAATCATTTAACACTAAATACTGTTTATACATTTCGTCAATAAACTCACTTTTGACAATTGCTTTATTTAAAAAAGCGTTTTTTAATTTATTTATCATTTTGAATATAACTTTTAATCGTTCGATCAAACCCCTCTAATACAGTTGTAGTTGGATTCCATCCTAACTCACGAACTTTATTAATATTTGGGATCATTTTAAAATATGGGCTTTTTAGATAATCTTTATTATCATGCTCTTGAAAAATTAATTTTAACTTAGTGTCTTTCTGCGTTTCTAATATTTTTTTTGCTAATTCTGAAACAGAGTATGTTTCATCTGGGTTTCCTATATTATATGCATGTCCTGAATCTCCATAAATTAATACTTTTAAAAACCCAATCACTGCATCTTTAAGGTAACAATAACATCTCTCTGTTTTACCGTCACTTTTAATAATGATGTTTTTATTTTCTATAATATCAGAAACAAAATCAGCAAAGACTCTTCCGTCATCTAAATTCATTTTAGGCCCGTAAGTATGAAACGGGCGGATAATTTTAATATCCATTTTATATTGATGAGCATAACTTACACACATGTTTTCTCCCATTCTTTTACTTTCTGCATAGCTGGATCTCACTGAAAGTGGATCGACTACACCATAATCTTTCTCATCAAAAGAATCACTTCTATTTTGACCATAAACTTCTCCTGAACTGAAAAATAAAAAAGAAGAGGTTTTCTTTGTTAGCGCCAATTGGAGTAAATTATTGGTCCCTATCACGTTTGGCAAAAGAGTACCAACAGGATCTACATTATAATATTTAGGACTAGCTTGACTCGCTGCATGAATTATAATATTAATATCAAACTCATAATTAAAAGGAATATTTATGTCATGAGAAATTACATCAATTAAAGGTGAGTCTAAATGTGTTTCAAATCGACTTAAAGCTTTTGGTAAGTTTCTCACAAGACATATAAGTTTTGTTTGTTGATCTTTATAATTTGAATTTAAATGCATCAAAAAGTCGACAATATATGCTGGTAAAAAACCAGAAGCACCAGATATTAAAATCGTTTTATTCTGAAAGTAAGATCTCTCAATTTCATTACTGATTTCTAATATGTCTTCTGAAACGATCTTATTCATCTAAGAAGATTTTTATTTTATTAGCAACAAAATCCAAATGATTTTTATTTAATCCGGGCCAAACACCAAGCCAAAAAGAATCGTTCATTACTTTGTTTGAATTGGTTAGATCACCTACAACTCTTTTTTCTATGTTTTTGTAAGCAGGTTGTTTTAGCATATTTCCCCCAAAAAACAATCGAGTCCCAATTTTATTCTCTTCCATATATCGAACAAGCTTATTTCGATCAAGTGTTTTTGGATCCCTTACAGTAAGCATAAATCCAAACCAACTTGGTTCCGAATTTGGTGTTTTTTCTGGAAGTATAAAAAACTCTTCCATAGGCTTAATAAGTTCATATAATAATGCATGGTTTTCTCTACGTTTTGCTACGAACTGATCAATTTTTGATAATTGACTCAAACCGATTGCGGCCTGAGTATCCGTTACTTTAAGGTTGAATCCTATATGTGAGTAGATATATTTATGGTCATAACCTTTTGGAAGGTCACCGAGTTGCCACTCATATCTTTTATTACAGGTATTGTCACACCCTGTTTCACAATAACAATCTCGTCCCCAATCCCTAAAGCTTAATGCTGGCATTTGTAAGCGTCTATTGTTTATTAAAACGGCACCTCCCTCTCCCATTGTAATATGATGGGCTGGGTAAAAAGATAGGGTAGCTAAATCGCCAAAAGATCCTGTTTTTTTTCCATTATATGTCGCTCCTAAGGAATCACAATCATCTTCAATCAACCATAAGTTATGTTTTTTTGCAATAGCTAAAACTTTATCCAGATTAAATGGGTTTCCAAGAGCATGAGCAATCATTATAGCTTTTGTCTTGGATGAAATCGCTGCTTCAATTTTTGAAGCATCAATATTATATGTTGGAATATCAATGTCTACAAATACAGGAACACAACCAAATTGAATTAAAGGATTAATTGTAGTAGGAAAACCAGCTGCTACAGTAATAACTTCATCCCCTTTTTGGATTGCTCTTTTACCTAAACTAGGAGAAGTCAAAGCGTAGAATGCTACAAGATTTGCAGATGATCCTGAATTGACTAGAAGAGAGCTTTTAGCTCCTATATATTTCGCCAAAGTTGGCTCAAACTTTTTAGCGTATCTCCCTGTTGTTAGCCAAGCATCTAGAGTAGCATCTACTCCAAATAAAATATCATTAGGATCTATTAATTTTCCACTAACTGGAATATAGTCTTTCCCTGGAATGATTTCAGAGTTGATTTTTGTTTCAATTATTGAAGTAAGCTCTTTTTTTAAAGAACTACTTAAATTAGATAAGTTGTTTTCTGTCATTTATATAATCATTAAAGTCATTCATTATAAGATCATTAACATTTTTTTTTAAATAGAATCCTTTATACCAATCTAATGTTTTCTCTATACTCGTTTCGCAGTTCCAAATCGGTTTCCAATTTAGCCTTTTTGTTGATTTAGAAATGTTTAATTTTAAATATTTAGCTTCCTGAACAACAGGTTTACCGTATTCAATTTGATTGTTAAATCCGAGCTTTATTGATTTTTCAACTATTTCTCTTACCGACTGAACATCATTAGTTTCTGGTCCAAAATTCCATGCTTCCTGGTTTTCTTTTGGTTTTTCCTCAAGTGCGAGAGCCAATTCAAGATAGCCCATTAGAGGTTCTATAACATGTTGCCAAGGTCTTGTTGCATCTGGATTTCTTATTTCAACTTTGGTTCGGTCGAAATGTGCCTTTATCAAATCTGGAATCAAACGGTTTTCTGACCAATCACCACCTCCAATTACATTACCTGCACGAACAGAGGCTATTCTTAGATCATCTGATTCGTGAAAAGATTTTTGATAAGAATGTACGATGATTTCAGCAGCTGATTTACTTGCACTATATGGATCTTTACCTCCCAATTTGTCCTCTTCTTTAAAGGGTATATTCAACTCTAAATTCTCATATACTTTGTCTGTAGTTACAACTATAACTGTAGTTGAATAATTCCCTGTTCGAATTGCTTCTATAAGGTTTAAAGTTCCTAGTGTATTTGTGGTAAATGTTTCATGTGGATTTCTATAAGAATCTAAAACTAAAGGCTGAGCAGCAAGGTGAAAAACGTAATCTGGTTTAAAAGAATCTAACTCTTTTTGGAGTAATGAAAAGTCTCTAATGTCACCAATAACTGATTTAAAAAATGAACTATACTCGAGACAGTTAAACAAAGAAGGTTCAGTAGAAGGAGTAAGAGAAAAGCCTTTAACTTTAGCTCCATGTTTATCTAACAAATAGGAAAGCCAAGATCCTTTAAATCCTGAATGTCCAGTTATAAAGACCCTTTTGTTTTTATATTTTAATAAAAATTCTACCATAATTTCCAAGGAGCATTTTTATTTGACCAGTAATTTTCAAGTGCATTTTTGTCTCTTAATGTATCCATCGGCTGCCAAAATCCCTCATGTTTATATGCTCTTAATTCATCATCTTGAGCTAATCCCATAAGTGGGGTTTGTTCCCAAACTGTATTATTATCTTCAATTCTATCTAAAACCTTCGGAGATAACACAAAAAAACCTCCATTAACCAAAGCGCCATCACCTCGAGGTTTTTCTTGAAAGTTTTTCACTACAGTTCCGTCTATTTCAAGTGCTCCAAATCTTCCTGGCGGAAAAGTAGCTGTTAAAGTTGCTTCCTTTCCATGAGAAAAATGAAATGAAATTAGTTTTGAAATATCAATATCTGCCAAACCATCTCCATATGTAAAACAAAATGCTTCTTCTTCTTTAATATATTCTTTTACTATTTTTAATCTTCCGCCTGTCATCGTATTTTCACCTGTATCTACAAGTGTAATTTTCCAGGGTTCAACTCTTTTGTGATGAACGTACATTTGGTTTTCTTGAATATCAAATGTCACATCTGATTGATGTAAGAAATAATTAGCAAAATATTCTTTTATAATATACCCTTTATATCCACAGCATATAACAAATTCATTGACACCGAAATGGGAATATGTTTTCATTATATGCCATAAAATAGGTTTTCCTCCTATTTCTATCATTGGTTTTGGTTTAGAAACTGTTTCTTCAGAAATTCTGGTTCCCAAACCTCCTGCAAGTATTACTGCTTTCATATCTATTTGTTTTTTATAAAAAGAAATTCATTACACCCTTTTCCACCTCCACAGGTTTTGAGTTTTTTTAACTGGTAATCCTTTTGTATGAAAAAATGAATGATTTCCTCGGGTTTAGAAACTTCAAATGGATATCCCCCTACCCAATCTACTACATCTTGTCTAGGAGACATCCCCCGTTGTCTACCATATTCTTTCCAAGTATAAAAGGGCCTAAATTTAATGAAATCTTTGATTGTTGTTGGACCCCACAATCTGAAATAACATAGAAATAAGATAAGTTGTTTAATCAAGTATGGAGAATTTACATAAGTTCTTTTTATGCTGTGCCAGAATTTAGAAGTAAATCCCTGATCATTATACAGTGAAATAAAAAGTTTTCCGTTGTCCGCAACATTTTTTTCTACTAACTCAAGCGCTTTATACATGTCTCCTGTATGATGCAAAACACCCCAAGAATATACAATATCAAATTTGCCTAAACTTTCGAGATATTTTGCATCTAAAGCAGATCCTTGTTTTATTTTCCATTTAGAATCATCTGAAAAGTATGTGTGTTTTAAATGTTCTGTACAGGCGACCGAATCAATATCATAATCAAATGAATAAACGTTGGCTCCAGCTGTTTTTGCGGCTAATGATGACAATCCACTTCCACTTCCTATATCAAGAAATGTTTTGTCATTTAAATCTTTCTCCTCTAAGAAATCTAAAAGACATTTCTTGGCAAAATTGATTTTCTGTTGATTCAATGATTTCAAAAATTCTTTCCAATTCTTCCCAAATTTAAATCTATTTTTCTCTTTTATTTTTGGAGTTAAGTCTTCCATTTTATCGTCCTGTTTGAATCAAATTAAATTCCCCTCTTGAACTATTTTCTATAACATTCCTCCCATCAAAAATCTTAGCTGGTTGCATCATTTTATCTGCAATAGCATTCCAATTATAGGATTTAAATTCATCCCACTCGGTTAAAATAGCTGCTGCAAAAGAGTACTCTAAAGCTACACTATGTTCATGATGTACAACACAACGCTTTAGTTTGGATTCGATTTCTTTTTTTGAATCATTTCTGGCTTCCCAAAGAGCAGTCAGATCTTGGTGTATTCTGGCTTCTTTTACCATAGGGTCAAAAACATGTAGCTCGGCTCCTTCTTCAAGTAATACATCGGCTACATAAATGGCTGCAGATTCTCTTGAATCATTGGTGTCTTTTTTAAACGCCCATCCCAACAGAGTTATTTTTTTTTGATTGACGGTTCCGTTTAGTCCCTTAATTATTTTTTTAGCAAATCGGTTTTTTTGATAGTCGTTTATTTTAACCACCTGGTGCCAATACTCAGCTACTTCAGCTAAACCAAAATGCTTGCACAGATAAACTAAATTCAAAATGTCTTTTTGAAAACAACTTCCTCCAAAGCCAACCGATGCTTTTAGGAATTTTGGACCTATTCTTGAATCCATTCCGATTGCCCTAGAAACCTCTTCAATGTCAGCACCCGACTTTTCGCAAATTGCAGATAAACTATTAATCGATGATATGCGCTGAGCTAACATCGCATTTGATGCGAGTTTTGAAAGCTCAGAAGACCATACGTTTGTGGTAAGTATTTTTTCTTTTGTGATCCAATTTGAATAAATTGAAACTAATGCAGCTACCGCAGCTTTTCCCGTTTTTGTATCATCACCACCAACAAGAACTCTGTCAGACTTAAACAGGTCTTGAATAGCGGTTCCTTCTGCCAAAAATTCAGGGTTGGATAGAACTTCAAAATGAACTCCTTTTGTATTTGAGCTGAGAATTTCTTTTATTTTTTCGGCAGTACGAACGGGTAAAGTCGATTTTTCAATTACAATCTTATCGGAAGTAGCAACTTTGGCAATTTGCCTTGCGCATTTTTCTACAAAAGTAAGGTCAGCTGCAAAGCCTTTTCCTTCTCCATAGGTTTTGGTAGGGGTATTAACTGCCATAAAAATCATTTGAGATTCTTCTATGGCTTTCTCCACATCTGTGGAGAAAAATAAGTTTCTTCCGCGTGCTTCTGCAACTACTTCTTTTAGACCCGGTTCATAGATTGGTAACTGGTCTAAATCTGCATGGTTCCATGCAGCAATCCGTTGTTCGTTTATATCTACAACAGTAACCTTAATGTTTGGACATTTAAGGGCAATAACAGCCATTGTTGGGCCGCCAACATAACCCGCTCCAATGCAACAAATGCTATTGACGTTCATAGAGTAGAATGTTTTTTTGATTTGGATTGGGTTTAAACGCTAAAGAAAAATTTACTTTTCGCTCAATTAACCCTTCCACCTTTTCTTCTAGGGCTTCTATATATTCTGTATTGAGTTTGTTTCCGATCAAAACAACGTCTATTGTTCCGGAATCTAAGCCTTGGGCATAGTCGCCTACTAATAATATCTTTTGAACGGGCCCCATACGCTCTAGGACGCGCTCTACGATCTCCTCTAGTCCAAGATGCTTATATACCACCTTTTGGAGTATGTCGAACAAAGGGTGCTCTATATTAGCCTTATACCCAACTTTGTTATGATCTTTGTATTTCTCTAAGTATCCTGCCTCTGAAAGATGATTCAGCTCTTTGCGGATGGAGTTTGTAGATTCGTTAAACTCGGATGCTAATCCATTCAAATACCCGCTATTCGCCTGATTGATAAAGAATTTAATCAATAGGCGAAGACGAGTTTTGGATGTAATCAGCTTATTAAGCACTATAAATGTATTAATCTAAGTACCAAATGTACTTGAAATAACATGGATACGCAACCTAATTATTGCAATATTTGTTAAATTCTTGTCTATACATGCGTTTAGGGTAGCTGTTTTTAAGTTTCAGGAAGGTTGCGCAGGCTTCTGGAATCGAACCTGCTCTGTACAATGCAAGACCTTTATAGCGGAGTGCTTTCTCTTTTACATTATCTTTATGGGAGTTTTGGACTCTATCCAGATAACCAACAGCTTCTGGATATTGTTTGCCTTCATAAAGTGCTAATCCAGAATTTAAAGCATAGGTATATTCTAAAGGGTCTAAATCAAAGGCTTGATTAAATAAATCAAAAGCAGCGTTGAAATCTTTGGCGTTATACAACTCAATTCCTTGCTTATAGACTTGCTCTGCCTGAACTACTCGTTGTTGACCATAAGTAAGAATTCGATAGAGGCTAAAAATCGTGTCGTCTTGTGGGAATAATTTAAATGCTTCTGCGGCTTTGCTCATCGTCGTGGTATCCCCCAAACTGGTTACATTGGCTAAAGAACGTAAATAAATAGTCCAAATTAGTGGGGTATCGCCACCTAAAGCACGAACAGTTTCAAAAGATTTATTCATCTCCACCACATCCTTTCTGGCCACTAGTGTATTCATGTATGTGTTATAGTGCGGCATGTTGTTGGGTAAATTATCAAAAGCTAGTTTGGAATAATAGTAGGCACTATCTTGTTTTTGTTCTTGTAAATAAAATTGGGCTTTCAAGCTTTCTCCAAAATAAATCTGCGGGTTGTCTTTTGCTCCCAACAAGGCATACTCATGTGCTCTTTCTTTTTGATTATTCAAATAGAAATAACGCGCTTTCATAGCCTTAATGGGCATTGCGGTTTCGGTTAGGTTAGGAAAATCGTCTTCAATTTCAGCAAGTTCAGTGAGGGTTAGGTTATACGTTGCATTATTAAATTCATAGAGTAACCGACCTTGTTGAGTTAAAGATTGATACGAAAGTATATGAATTATTATTCCTGGAATTAACAAGCATAATGAAAGGCCTAGAATTACTCGAGAATATATCGGCTTAACTGGGCTTATGTCTTTAGATGAAAACCGATTGAGATAAATAGAAAGTAAGAGTCCCATGTAAAGCGCCAGTGAAGACTGCATAAGGGGCCTTGCGATTGGAAAGTTTAAGCCTGCATCAATACCATAAATTATAAAAGGTAAAACAAGCAAGAATAGAGAGAAGTCTGTATTTCCATCTTCTTTGCGTTGAACGTATAATAAACGAAAAAGAAAGAACGTCAGGATTATAAATAAACTCAAATAGGCTATTCCTCCCAAAATACCGACTTCTGTAAATATATGAATAAAGTCGTTGTGTGCATGATAAGGGACGGTATATCCCTTTATATGGTACTTGCCATAAGAAATAGAAGCTATCTTCCAATTTCCCAAACCAGCTCCTAGTATAGGATGATCTGAGACTTGCTCATAAGCATCGGACCAGTATAGGAAACGACCGTTAGACGACTGTTCGGTAAACTCTATGGCTCCTAGTTGACTGGTTATATCTCCTTTATTTTGTGAACTTGTGAAAGCTAAGTTTAGAAGAATAGCAGCAACATAAGGCATTATAGTAAATAGAAAATTAGGCAAACCCTTAACCAAATTGGAACGATTAATGACCAAATTATAAAGAGAATAGGACAAGAAGATTATAAACACAATAAAACTACTTAAAATAGCAGCACGTGCATAAAGAACCGATATAGAAAATAAAGCTGCGAAAAGAATGAGGCTTAAAATAAGTTTTAGAAGGCCTTTTCTTACCGTTACTATAGAGTATAAAACAAAAGGTACTTTAAACGCAATTGATGCTGCTGTAATGTTTTTGTTTCCTGCAACCCCTTTTAAATTCATAGCATTAAAATCTTTAGTTTCTAGCTGAGTAAAAAAGTCACTGTAAAAAGATAAAAGCTCGAAACATAAGAAACCAATAAATATTCGACTTATGAGAACAACTTTGTTTTCTAAATTATTGAGTAATAAAAAGCAAAAGAAAACAGCGAAAAAGGTATTCCCAAGCCTAGGCAAATTGAGTAGTGTTTCGTTTGGGTTTATGGCGTAGAAATAAGACAATCCAGACCACAAGAAATAGAACAGATAGATATAGATAAAAATTGACTTAAAAAGTTTACTAAGTCCAACTTGAGCAGAAGAATTATTAAAAAAAAGAAAATAAAGACAGGCCAAAATATTAACAGCTCCCAAGAATATCCATTGTGGAGCTAGGATGTCAATGGCTTTAAAATTACTTAACGAACCGGTTATAATATATAAAACAAGTAGTATGTAATTCGGTAAATGATTGTAGAGCTTCATGTATTAAGTTTTTAAAAATCAAATATAAAAAAAACCCTCGCAAAGCGAGGGTTTAAATATGTAGAAATATTAAAATCAGTAATTAGTCACAAGCAGTAGCTGAAATAATTGCCAACTCAGCAGCTGTACTAATAGTACCAGCAAATGCAGGAGCAGATTCATTATCACTATCGTCAGCGATATCGTCCGCAAAATTAGTATTACCAGTTGTACCTGATAAATAATCTATATCAAAAGTAACTGTATCAACAGCTGTAACGGCGTCGATGTAATCTTTCCAAGTCGCTAAACTTGGAGAATAAAGACATGCTTGTACGTAAGCTGTAGGATCATTGATTCCGTCACCAGCGAAAGCTGCAGTGGAATTAGTATAACTCGCTGTAATAGAGTTGCCTGTAATAGTAATTGTTGGACCACCACCTGGAGTTAATAAGTTAGTAGCACCAGTTGGAGCAATTAACGTAGTTAAAAGAGAGTTATTTACAAATCTTGCTGTGGCTACTTTCTCCATTTCAGATAAGTCAACTGAAACAAGACCAGAGTCTTCAATGTCTATGGTAATAGGAGTTGCAGCAGGTGGTGCAACATCTAGGAAAGTAGCAGTATTGTTTAGTGCTTCTAAACCTGTATCAGTTGAAGTAAAAGCAAATAAAGTACCCGAAAGATTAACAGTTCTTGTTCCAGCTCCAGTTATTGCATTTAATGTATTTGTAGCAGTATCATTTAAAGTAATAGTCTTTAAAGCAGCAAGAGTAGTAGCAAAACTATTTACTGCAGTTCCACTTAAAGAAACATTTACAAGGGCAGTTCCAGCAGAGGTAAAATCAATACCTGCACCGTCAGCAGTAACAGTTAAGTCAGTTACGTCACCAGTAGCGCCTAAATCAAGATCTTGTCCAGTTAAAACAAGTTTAGTAACACCTGTACCAGCACGTATATCTGCAATTGCATCAATTGCCTTAACAGTTACGTCAGTTGCAACACTTGAAACGATTGTACCAGCGTCTATGTTTGCATTTGGTAGATTTATAACACCAACATCCCATGTAAGAGTATCATCAACTGCTGCAAGAGCTGTAAAAATAACAGCAGGAGTTGTGTTAAGATTAATATTAGCAGTTGTAGTTACTAAAGAAGTAAGAGCTACAGCAGCAGTTGCAGTGATGTCAATTGCACCATGATCAGTTAATTTAGGAAGGTGTACTTCACCTGCAGCTGAAGATGTTATAGTTCCATCAGCATCAGTTAATCCATCCAAATGGAATACAGATGTTGAAGTACCTGTAAGCACAACTTCACCAACTCCAGTAACTTCAGTAAGATCGTTAATATCAATTGATCCACCATTTAAAGCCGTAATTGTAAGAGAACCAGTAGTTGTCATTCCCGAAACAATAGAAGATGCTTTAGGAGCTGTTAATTTATGAAAATTAGCAGTACCTAAATCAATAGATGTTGCGCCTTCGAATGTAAGATTCCCTGCATTTTCCGATTCTTCACCAAATGATCCAGTAATTACAACACCTGACAAATTTATAGATGTAGCTGTGGCAGCATCTGCAGCAGCAATAACTAAATCACCTCCAATAGAGGCAAGTTGAGAGTAATCGAATGCAACAGCAGCTCCACCGTGCGAAGCAGTTAAGTCTCCTGTAACTGTTCTTAAGGCCTCATCATCCATATCAGCTCCAGAAACTGTATAATCATCATCAATGAATGTAAGATTAGTAAAGGTTATTGGAGTAGCTGAAGTTACCGAAACACCGTCATTTGTTGTGCCTGATCCTAAAACAGTTGCAAGTTTGGCAGCAATTGCATTTACTTCAGCAAGTTCAGCGTCAGTTATAGCAGGTGTCCATCCTGTAGTTTTTATAGTTACAGAACCGTTAATTATTACGTTAGGGGGACAATCAGGAGCCACACAATCCCCATCAACTTGAATTAAAGAACTAACATATAATAAAGTTGCAGAATTATTTATAGTAACGTTTTGATTGATTACAGCGTCAGCTTCTAATAATTTGTTTACTTTTTCTTGAAGACCATTTAGTAGTTCAACAACATTACCTAAATCTTGCGAATCAGCAACACTTGTCAATAATTGTTCAAGCGTTTCAATGTCACCTTCAATTGTAGTGAAATCAGCATCAATTGCTGTTTTCAAACTAGCAACCAATGTGCTGAGAGTTCCAAGATCAGTCTGAACCTGAGACAATCCTGCTACGTCAGTTGACAATGTGTTGACAAGACCAGTAAGCTCTGCAAACTGATCGTCATAATTTTGACAGCTAACAATCGTTAGAGCAACCGCCAAAAGACTTAATAAACCTTTTTTCATTTTGATAAAATTTAAATTAAAATTAATAATGCTTTTTATTTTTTAGATTAACATTTGTTTGCAAATATAAATATATAATTGAACTTTCAAATAGTTTTTGAAAAAAAATAAATAATTTATTTGGTCATAAATCCTGTAAACAATAGGATTGAAATAAATAGTGGAGTATATCTTTTAATTCTACCGAATGAAAAACCTCCGCTTTTGGCGGAGGTTAAAAAGATTTTAAAGCTTCTAAGGAAAAGCCCCTAACGATATGTGCAAACTTAAAATAAAATATAATTAATCAGTCATGGAACGCTTCAGAGTTATCAACAACGGCTGTTCATTACCCAGCCTCTTATCGAAGCTTCTTATGCAAAACAGATAGCTGGAGTCCGATTGCTGCTTGTATTGCTTTTTTGTCCCCCGTATAATTGTTGACCGAAATCACAAAGCTGAAAGGTTTTTTGGTGTCCGTAAAAATGTAGCCAGCCAAAACATGATTGTTTCTGAGATTCCCCGATTTGGCATATACAAACTCTAGGTTGTGCTGAGGTGCATAAGGAGTCAGGGTTCCTTCTGAATTAGCTTGAGGGAATAAAGTTTTAATGTCCCTGCTTCCAATCATTTCATAAATCGTACCTAAAGTTTCTTGCAGACCCCTGGGACTTGCAAGGTTGTACCGCGACAAGCCCGAACCATCTACTTGCTGGAATTGGGGCTTTAGGGTTTTGTTTTGTTGATACAACAGCAACAAGCCTTGTTGCGTATTCAACTCCCACTGTGAAGTTCCGCAAAGCATCAATACGATCGATTCGGCAACAAGGTTGTCGCTGTCGTGAAGCAATGCCTTGTAGAGCAGGGTTTTTGTTGAAGTAAACGTTTTATATCCCTCCAAAGAAACTTCTTGTTTAGATCCTGAATATATAGGAGTTGCAATTGCATCTTGCATCAACTGAACTAAAAGTGAGTCTGAAGGGGTAAAAGGTAGGGAAAGCGTATCTGCTTTTGTACGGCTCAACTGGTGAATCTGGTCATCAACCAATAATTCATAGTATT
>Ga0209094_1001246_pt1 | contig 15182 bp, 13 predicted proteins | sample COGITO_mtgs_1004_2_FD_184790 | JGI IMG/M metagenome (GOLD analysis project Ga0209094, IMG submission 184790) | Pelagic marine microbial communities from North Sea - COGITO_mtgs_100430 (SPAdes) (version 2) | ecosystem: Environmental > Aquatic > Marine > Epipelagic ...
CTTGCTGCAGCAAGGCAAAGGGTTCTACCGCTTTGCAATGCCACAGGAGTAAGCGTAGCACACGTCACATAGACCTAATCACCAGCCGCCCTGTCGGCTCAGGTGCTTCTGAGTCTTTGGAGTGCTGGTGTGACCCGGGGAGCGGTTCGGTAAGCGTTATCGGTTCGGTAAGCGTTAGCGGTTCTGCCCAAAAGGCCGAGAATTATACAATTCAAAGCTCCTTAGACTTAATATCGTGGAGCAACGTGAGCACTTATACTCTATACTAAGCGGGTTCGAGTCCCGCCCCGGGCATTCTTTTAGGTCAGCGCTTTAACTTCTGCGCTTTCTGAGCGTTTTTTGAAGGTGCACTAGTATTGTACTAGTTTTTTGCTTAAAGCACAAAAAATGGCTATGCCAATGACGTATGCGCTTAAATTTGACTAATAGAAATTAGTTCCTTGAGGGCATGATTGACGCTAACCGTAGCAGCGCTGGTAGACAGCGCTGCAGAATTGCCAGTCAATGTTTTAGCGTGCGAGTTCTACTCCTTACAGCTAAACAGAGCTTAAAGCGACTCAACGTATACGACCCTTAGACTGTTGGCTAACCTAGCCGCCTGGCGAGTCACTATCGCAGCGGCGTAATGCATAAGAGCAGAAGTAGGCGTCGATATTAGGAGATGATTCGCAGCTTCGACGACAATATTACAGGGGTCTTGGTCTACCTGTGGCTCTCATCAAATTGCGCTCGGCATCGGTCGCAGATTCGACCGCTACCACCATCAGGAAGCCGGTGTTGAGCGGACTTTTCCCTGCAAAATAAACAAGTCTCTTTTTCATTTTTTAAAAATGAATTAACAATCTCGAGTGCTAGTTTAATCATATTTAGTCACGCCTTAGTATTAGAAATACTGCTTATTTCCCAGTTCATGTCCCACTAGTCAGCGTGATACAATGTTAAGGCTTATAATAGCTCACGCTATTAAGATTAAATATCCTATCAAGCATGCAAACTAGTCCTTTGGGACTAGACTTTACCTTTTAAAGTGCAAAAAGCATCACGGGACATGGCTCCTTGGGGTGATATTACATGTAGCTCCGCTAGGAGATTAGCGCAATCTTCACACTTTAGGCCGTATGATGTAGTCGAGTCGAACCTGAGCAGATCCTCCGAAAACAGCGTCAGCTTCTCGTGCTGCTTATCGATCACCCACAGCGTCACGGCAGATCGTAATGCATTCGCATTGCGGAAAGATCACTCGTGTCGCGGCTCGATTCTGAGCTGCACCGCCTTGGCGGATTATTCTGCACGCGCAAGCCCTGTGCGGGGAGCGACGCTCTTGCGATTACGCACTAGAATTTACGTCGAACGAGGTTGATGCTTGAAGCCCAAAAAAAGCCTGTAAATAATTGATATTCACAGGCTTTTATAAAAGTGGTAGACCGTCCGAGACTTGAACTCGGAACCAATTGATTAAAAGTCAACTGCTCTACCGATTGAGCTAACGATCCGCTTTAAAAGCGCAGGATCGAACTGATTTGGCAGCGGCTTGTCAAGTATAGGAATTTTTTTTTAATTGAACGAATTTAATGGGAACAAATCTAAGCTCTTAACGATCTATCTTAGATGAACCCGCCTATGAGAATAAAAAGCGAAGCCGCATGCCAAGACGATCTTTTGATCGAGCGTATTAAAAATGGCGATCTTGCTGCGTATGACGATATGGTCGCGCGCTATTGGGATCGTATTTTTGCACGTGTACACCATTTATTGAAGAATCAGCAAGATGCTGAAGAAGTCACACAAGACGCGTTTATTCGTGCGCACCGCGGATTAGACAAGTTTCGCGGTGATGCCTCTTTTTCGACCTGGCTCTATCAAATTGCCACGAATTTGGCCCACAATCGCTACTGGTATTGGTTTCGTCGCAAGCGGGACTACTCTGTCTCGCTGGATCAACCGCTCAGTGCAAATGGGGATCTCACACTGGAAAGTGTAATGCCTAGCAAGGGTGAGACGCCTTCAGAGGCTGCAGTCACTCAAGAATTTGTGCACCGTGTGTCTGAGTGTATGAATGGCCTCGGTGAGAAGCATCGCGAAGTGCTGACTTTACGTAATGTTCAGAATTTGACCTACGCGGAGATTGCGCAGACGCTTGAAATTAGTGTCGGCACGGTAAAAAGTCGTATTGCACGTGCTCGGGAGAGCTTGCGTGACTTGATGGGCAGCGATTTCTCATGAAGGAATCAAAATTTACAGAGCTGGTAAATTTGTATTTCGACCAGGAGATCTCTTCGGTCGAGATCGAATTGCTGCGCGAAGAGCTCGCCGTTTGTCCTGCTCGAAAGGCTGAGTTTGAGTCGCGTTATCGGTTGCATCAAGCGATGCGTATCGCCGTGGCTCCGGAAGCTCTGGAAGTGGCTGAATTTCGTCTTCTGGCGGCGAAGAAAACTTCCCAAGCCAGTCGTTTAACGGCGTGGCTTCTTGGCTTCGGCATCGCTACCTGTGTGAGTGCGGCTTTCGTTTTATTGAGACCTGTGATTCGAGAAGCATCGAGTGTGGCCTCGGTAGGAGAGCTCACTGAGATGCTGCAGTCTGATATGAAGCGCTTTGCCGCGACCCAAGGCGCAGCTGGATCACGCCGCGGGAGTCTTGCCTCGCAATTACGTTTAATGGGACTCACCCCTGGACTTGCACCATTAGAGCCACAGCTCAGTAGTGTCGACGTCGAGGCGCTACTCCAACGCGAAACGCGCCGGCAGCGTGAGATTGATCGCATCAACCAGTATCAGGCTTACTCGGCGATGCCAGAGCAGCGCTTGTTCCAGCCATTGCCGCAAGCCGCTCGGGAATTGCAGTCACAGCAGCGATGGCCTGCTGGGTTTCAAAGCTCTTTGGCTAGTTTTTAGTCAGCGCGCTTTATTCTCCTTTTGGGTGGGAAACGCTCCGTCGTTTCGATTGTGCGGGGCAGGTGCATGGAAACGACGGAGCGTTTCCCTCCAGAGTGGCGACATGCTTTACGACAGTGCTTGTTTGACGAGCGCTTCGACACTCGTGTTTGCCGGCAGTTGGCTGGAGGCCTTGCGCACGAATTTATCGGCATCTGCTGGCTTGTAGCCTAAAATAATCAGACTGCTGACTGCATCTTGATAGGCACCGGGGCTGGCGCTTGTAGTCGCACCAGTTGCATCAGTAACAGTGGCTGCCGAGCTGAGGCTGACTTTGTCTTTGAGCTCAATGACTAGCCGTTCGGCTGTTTTTTTGCCAATCCCAGGGCATTTTGAAAGTAGGCCGATGTCGGCACTGGCAATCGCGCCGCGCAGTAGTTCGACCGACATGCGGCTGAGAATGGCGATGCCGATCTTGGGGCCGATGCCAGAAACTTTCTCGACTAGCAGGCGAAAGAAGTCGCGATCTTCGCGCGTGGCGAAGCCATACAGCGAGGCGCTGTCTTCGCGATAGACTGAATGGATGAACAGGCTGCACTCTTTGCCGATGCCAGGCACCTTCTCCGCCGTAGTGATCGGAATTTGGACATCGTAGCCGACGCCGCCGGCTTCGATGACGACGAGCAGGGGAGTGGTTTCAAGGACAATACCTTTTATGCGGGCGATCAAAGTAGGTGTGAGTTGAGGTTAATCGACCAGTCCAAGGACGTCTTCCATGTTATAGACGCCAGGGGCTTTACCGACGGCCCAGTGTGCTGCGCGCACAGATCCTTGAGCGAAGATTTTGCGATCCGTGGCACGGTGCGTGAGCTCGATACGCTCACCTGCGCCGCAGAAATAGACGGTGTGCTCGCCGACGATGTCGCCACCGCGGATGGCGTGCACGCCGATCTCTTTGCGGGGACGTGCGCCTACAAGGCCTTCACGGCCATGCACGACCTGTTCGTCGTTGAGCGCGTAGGAATCCTTGAGGATTTCGATTAGTCGCTCCGCAGTGCCGCTGGGCGCATCTTTTTTATGATGGTGGTGCATTTCGAGCACTTCAGGCTCGTATTGATGGCCGAGGATGTCGGCGGCCTTGCGGGTCAAATAGTTGAGTGTGTTGACGCCTACAGAATAGTTGCCTGCCCAGACCACTGGGATCTTGTCTGCCACTGCGTTGACAATGGCTGCTTTCTCTTCGGCGGTGTGGCCAGTGGTGCCAATCACGAGCGGGATGTTGTTGGCGACCGCCAGTTCGGCGATGCCAAGAGTAATCTCATGAAAGCTGAAGTCGATAATCGCATCGCAGTTGGCGACGTTTGCGCTGGCATCGTCACCTGCATCACAAGCGGAGGCGATCACCGCGTTGTGCGCTTCGGCAATTTCAGAAATGGCGAGGCCCATGCGTCCGCGTGAGCCGTTGAGTAAAATTTTGAGAAGCATAGCAAGTGGGTGTTTCTTAAATGATTAGACGAGCGAGAGGTCTGCAAAGAGCGTATCGAGCACTTGGCGTGTGCTATCGGTTAGGCCGCTCAGAGGGAGGCGAACTTCATCGGATTGAATGATGCCAGCTTGCTTGAGTGCATACTTGATTGGCACTGGGTTTGGCTCGAGGAAGATGGCCTTGAAGAAAGGATAATACTTCAAGTAGATCTCCCGAGCGCTCGCGTAGTCGTTATTTTTTGCCGCCTGTACCATCTGCACCAAGGGAGAGACCACTAGGTTTGACGCCACGCTGATCACACCAGTTGCGCCTGCGGACATGAAGGGTAGGATCAAACCGTCGTCACCACTCATCACTGCGTAGTCGGGCCCGAGCGCACGGACGTATTCGACGACCTTCTCGCACGATCCTTCGGCAGCCTTCATGCAGCAGACGTGTGGATGCGCCTCGTAAAGACGTGCGGTGACGTCGACCGAGATTTCAATGCCACAACGTGAGGGGATTGAGTAAAGCACGATAGGCTTCTCGGTTGACTCGGCAATCTTGCTGAAATGCTGAAAGAGACCCTCTTGGCTGGGCTTGTTGTAGTAAGGCGCAACGATTAGAAAGCCGTCCGCGCCAGCTGCTTCGGCTTGGCGGGTCAAGTCGATTGCTTCGTCTGTCGAGTTCGAGCCAGTACCAGCGATCACCGGCACCTTGCCGCCGGCGGCTGCCACTGTGGCACGCACCACTTCGATATGCTCCTTGTGGGTCAGTGTGGGGGATTCCCCGGTGGTGCCGACCGAGACGAGTCCGTCGATATTGCCATCAAGCTGATGCGCGACGAGCGCATCAAGATCTTCAAAGGAGACGGCACCCGCACGCATCGGTGTGGCTAAGGCTGTGAAAACGCCTGAAAATTGATTTGTGTTCATGTTCTGTTTGAAAAGGATTGGCTTAGGTCACATGACCGCAGTTCTGCATTAGCACGTCGATATCATGCCTCTTATTCAATAGAAAATTTCGCATTCCTCTCAAACTAACTATAGTCCATTATGTCAGTTCTTGAAACAATTCACGGCCTTCTCTCCCTCGCGGTCGAAAATGGGGCTAGCGATGTGCACATTAAATCCAATAAACCAGCATTTCTTCGGCTAAGCGGGCGCTTGGAATCAGTCGAGATGGACCCGATCGCGCCGGCTGAGGTGAGAGAGTTTATTGAGCAATCCGTGCCCGCCGAGTTTCACGATATCTGGGTGAAAAATCGGCAGGTGGACTATTCGTATAATGCTCCAGGTGTCGGCCGTTTCCGTGTGAACGGTTTCTTACAGCGAGGTTTGCCCAGTATTGTGATGCGCCATGTGAGCGATCACCCCCCCACGTTTTCAGACTTGAACATTGATGGCGAGACTCTCGCGAAGTTATGCACAGAGAAAAACGGGATTGTGCTCCTTTGTGGTGCCACTGGTTCCGGTAAAAGTTCTACTTTGGCTGCAATGGTTAATCACATCAACCATAGCTATGATCGACATATTGTAACTTTGGAGGACCCGATCGAGTATACTTATGCAGATGTGAAATCGATTATCAATCAGCGTGAGATTGGCATCGATTGCCCCAGCTTTGCTCAAGGCATGCGCTCGGTGCTGCGTCAGGACCCGGATGTGATTCTAGTTGGCGAAATGCGTGATCGCGATACGTTCGAAACCGCACTGCAAGCCTCAGAGACGGGGCACCTAGTGTTTGGCACATTGCATGCATCAAATGCACAACAGGCAGTGCAGCGACTCTTTGAGTTCTTCCCAGAAGAGCGCAAGCTATCCTTGCAGCGTCAACTCGCGGGTGCGCTGCGTGCAACCATTACGCAGAAGTTACTGACGGCGATGGAGGGTGGAGGCCGTATTCCGGTGTCAGAGGTCTTCGTGCTCGATGCGCTTGGGCGTAAAACGATTCAGGACGGGAAATTTGAAAAAATCGAAGCCGTCATTGAAGCTTCGGAGGATAATGGCTCGAAGACTTTTAATCAGGATCTGTTCCGCCTCGTGAAGGGGGGCTTAATCTCGAAAGCCGATGCGATCGATAATTCACCGAACCCGCGCCAGTTGGAGATGAACTTGAAAGGGATTTTCCTTAGTAGTGGCGGGATCATCAACTAAGTGTTACGCGCGGTGCATTGCCTCATTCTTGGTAAGGTTTGGCCTGAGCCCAGCTCGACTGCGGCGGGGCGGAGGACTGCAGATATCATCCGCTCACTACAGGCGGCGGGCTATCGAGTCAGCTTTGCTTCGGCTGCGCGTCCGTCTGAGCACAGTCTTGATCTAAAGACGCTGAGCGTGGGGACACACGCGGTGCAGCCGAATGATTCCACCTTTGATAGCTGGCTCGCGGAACTCGCACCAGATGTCGTCATCTTCGATCGTTTCATGATCGAAGAACAATTTGGCTGGCGGGTCGAAAAAGCCTGTCCGCAGGCATTACGGGTGCTGGATACCAGTGATCTGCACTGTCTACGCGAGGCGCGCCAAGCGCAGCTCAAACACGGCGGCGGGCTAGATTTGTATAACGACATCGCACTGCGCGAGATTGCTGCGATTCATCGCACAGATCTGACGCTGATTATTTCGGAGCATGAGATGGAAGTGTTGCGCACTCAGTTTAACATCCCAGAGGCGCAAATTGCATATTGGCCATTCGGGCTGAATTTAGTCGAATCGAAGTTCCCTAGCTTCGAAACGCGGCAACATTTTATCATGATCGGCAGCTTCATGCACGCCCCCAATGTCGATGCCGCGCGCTGGTGCAAGCAGGCTATTTGGCCGCTGATTCGCCAGGCATTGCCAGAGGCGGAGCTGCATTGCTACGGCTCGTATGGAGAAAAGTATCAAGCCGAGCTACATACGCCGAAGGCGGGATTCTGGTTTAAGGGCCGCGCCCAAGAGGCACTCGCGACGATGGCGCACTATCGAGTCAATTGTGCGCCGCTCCGCTACGGTGCCGGGCTCAAGGGGAAGTTGTTTGATGGCTTTCAGACTGGCACGCCTTCGGTCACGACGCCGATCGGTGCGGAAGGCGTGACCGGGGCGATGGATTGGGGCTGCGCGATCTCAGCAGATCCGCAACAGTTTGCCGACGCCGCGATTACGCTTTATACAGATGCGGCACGATGGTCGCAGGTGCAGGCGCAAGGCCAACAGATCGCGAAGGAACGTTTCGACGCGGCAGAATGGTTGCCACGACTGCCGCAATTGTTTGAGGCCGCGATTTTGTCGCTCACCGAGGATCGAAAGCAATGTTTCACCGGCCGGATGCTGCGCCATCATCACCATCGCAGCACTGAGTTTATGAGCCGTTGGATTGAAGCAAAGAATCGGTGAAGTTTCCGATTTTTAGCTGCTGAATTGATAATTCAGGAAAACGTTCAAAGCTCCTGTCAGCACACTGGAATCGAGCTTCTAACGAGCCGCCATCTCGATAAATAGCTGATGTGGTCAGTGTTTTGTAATGTTTCATTTCTTTCGTCGAACGTCCACCTTGAGTTTCGGCGTTATTGCGACGTAAACTCCAAGGTTTTGGATCCCTTCTTCTTTCGTGTGACTTCGGCAATCAGCAGGAGCAGCCCAAGGAAGCTGACAGCCCAACCCGCCAAGGCAATGGCGTTCGTTCTTGCCAGTACCTCGGAGACGAAGTCGCTGGGACCTTGCAGGTGGATACGGTCCGTCTCTGAAATTCCGTCTGCCAGTTGAGCTTCAATCTTGTCGACGACTTCAGTGTGACGTTCAAGTGTTATCTTCGAGTGGGCGCCAGCAAACTGCGCTTGCAGCCAGATCAGCATCCCTAACAGCATCACAGCGCCACACAGAGTTATTCGTATCCATTTCATTTCTCAAGATCCAATGTCAGTCTTGAGCGGACGCGAGCTTGTCTCGCATACGCTCAAGGGCGTAGTTGGCCATATTCGGACCAACCCTCGTTCGCCTTGCCAGCGTCCAACGAAAAATCCTTCTCTGGCTGGGCTGATTTCCTTCGTTGAATCGCTATGCGCCGTAATGGGTGTGAGAAGCCCTCTCAGTACGGATTCGACGTTTACCGCCTTCGCACAGGCCATCGGGTACACACGGGCTTCCTCCAATGGCGCGTTGGCGGCAGGTGTCTTCGTCTCTGCCGCGGCCGGAACTGCGAGCATGGCTAATAGAAGGAAAGTGGTCAGGATGGACAGCAAGCATAGGGACTTCAGGTGGTGGTCTTGTTTCAAGTGGAGCATACACGTTCCTTTCTCATCTCTAGCCGAAGTCAGAAGTGTAGCACGGCCCTGGCCGTTGCCACCACTGAATTGTTCGGCGTTTATTCTGTTGGCGTGAATGAGGCGGTAGAATCTCTTTTTATGGCTGGGTTAAGTTGAACATCACCTTCGGTGCATTTCTCCAGAAATCCTTCTACATATATTTCGTCGCCCGGATTTAGATTATCTTCGCCCCAATGCCAAGTTGGGAAGACGCAGTGAATGTTGTGCTCTAAGTAAATATGGTTACCGTCATCGCGATCTTGGACGCGAAGCACCTTCCCTTTAACTGTGATCATCTTCCCGATAAATGGCTTACCTTTACTCGCAACCTTATGCGCATGAAACTGAGCGGCAGGCTTCCCATAGTCTAACTGCCAGCCTTTTGTGCAACTGCTTGCGAGACCTGCGAGGATAAGTGCTGCCAAGATGGTTAAGGGTCTTGTTCTCATGTCATTTCTCTTCTCTGGACGAACTCCAAGTTCACCGGCGCCAAAGGCGTTCGGTGCAACGCCTTGTTGGATACTCCATTACAGTGCCACGGTTATTCGTGCAAGCATCTTTGTGTTCACGATTCTCTCGCCGTCAGCGAAGACACTTAGTCCTCTGCCTTTCTTGTATTTCTTGCCCGTTTTATCCCAGATGATGGTCAGAACCCTTCCGTGGTAGAGTACGTTGTCTAAACAGAAGTAATCCCAGGTGTTCTCTGGAATCAACGGATTCACCTCGATAATGTTATCTGCGCGCGGCCTCAGACCGACGAGGCCAGTGATGATGAGGTCATTGTAGGTGGAGTGGTTGTAGTCCTTGCCGCGGTGGTGGCCGCCTTTTTTCTTCGCCCAGTCGGGATCCGTCTTGGCCCAGTCATGCAGGCGGGTGCGGGCGATCCAGTCACCGGTGTAGGGGTGGATGTTTTCATCGATCCAGGGAACGATCTTGCCGTCCTCACGCTTAAGTTGGTGGGAGCGGGTGTAGCACTTGAGAGTCTCGAAGTAGGCGTCCTTGCCGATGACGTCCTGGTCGTAGTTGTTGAGCAGATTGGCGAGGGCAGTGAGCACACTGCAGGTGGCCAGCGGCCAGCTGGGGCCGTTCCACTGGCATTCGTGCCCTTCGTAGGAGAGCTTGAACTCAGGGTGGCGCTGCTCGGCAAAGGTGGGGCCGAATTTGGCGTAGAAGCCCTTGGGGTCCATGAGCTCTTTCCAGCCGGCCTCGTAGCCTGGATCGGGTAGGTTGAAGTACCAGGGGGTGTAGCCGTAGAGCTCGCGCACGTCTCTGAGCTTTTCTTGCCCGCTTGCACTCCCTTTGGTCGTCCGCTTGTTTTGGTGTTGCTGTTTCCGGGGCGACTCGGGCTCGTCATTGAGGGCGGCGAGGGTGCCGGCGAATTTGTCGGTGTAGGAGGCAGAGGCCTTGGCAGTGGCGGCAATGCTCTTCTCGTTGGCAAAAACGCGCCACTCGAGAATGCCAGCAGAGAATCCGGGTTTGGTTTTGGCGCTCAGGCGAATGGTGCTGGTGGTGACGGGCTCGAAGCTGACGCGGTTGTACTGATTAATAGCGGTGGCGTAGTCTGTGTTTTTAGTGGCGGGGTGCCAGTTGCCGTCTTTTTGGTATTCGAGTCTCCAGCTCTCGGGAACTGCACAGCCGGATTTGCCGTTAGGGTTGATCTTGTGGTACCAGAGAACTTCACTGCCACTAAGGGCGACGGGTTTTTCAAAGTCATATTGCACCCATTCCTCGCCACCGAGTCGCTCGGGGGCCCACCAGGTATGACGGGGGCGCTCCTCGTCACCAGAGTCTTCCTTCTGCGCCAAGCGGGACCCCAGGAGGATTTTAAAGAACTGGGCTTCCTTGTCCCAGAGTTTTTCCTGGATGAGTTTTTTTATGGTAGTGGCTTTCTGCTCGTATTCTTCAACGATGTCAGGCTTGCCGGCTATGCGGGCAATCGCAGCAATGGCCTTGGCATCCCCATACATGAAGCTGTTTAATGTCGGGCGGAATCCATAGCCGCCGATCGACACCTCTCCGCCATCGCGATCATCGCTGGTATAAAACAGGCCGTTTTCCCTTTGGCCGATATGAAACTGGTGCGGCGGTCGGCCACTCAGCCAGCCGGCTTCCCAGGCTTTGTAGTTCTCAATGAGGTCGGGCAGCAAGTCGATGAGGAAAGCATCGTTGGGAGTGACCAGATTACGGTTGTAGTAGGCGTCAGCGATCCAGAAGCTGTAGGAGCGAAGAGCGCCTCCCTTGCGTAGCCAGAAGGTGGCGTACTCGTCCATCACTTGCGGGTCGTGCAGCCAACGCCCCTCGTAAAAGTGGTGCGCGGCCGGGCAGGAGATGGTGTTGTGTTTGCCGGCCCAGCCGACAGGGGGCATAAACTCGGTGACGACGTAGCCGTCTTCGGTTTTTTTGACATGCTTACGATACATCCACCAGCGGAAGTAGTAGGTGCGTCGGAAGTCCTCGTCCGGGCAGTCAAAGAGCGGGATGTTGTTTTCAAGGAAAGCATAGGCGTCCTTGTTTTTGATGTTGGAAAACATCTCCTCGTCATCCGCGTTGAATCGGGTGACGTAATCTTTAAGCTCAGCTGTTGTCAGAACAAATGCCTTTGTTTCGGTGGCAGCTGACCAGCCAGATGATGTAATCACCGCCACAATTAACGCGATGAGTTTGAGTGTGTTCATATGTAGCTATCTAACGTGTGCGTTCACGCGCGCGGTTTACCGCGTCGCTGTGCAACGCTTTGTTCTGCGATTGTCTTTGCGATCATTTCTGCACATCTGTGCTGCCGATATCAACCTGTTCCTCTTTCAGTTCCTCAACGTTAAACAACTTCCGCGGCTCCCCCGAGATCGCGCCGACCTTAACATTCTTCAAGGTGATACCACGCACCGGCAACTCCTTCTCTCCTCTGACAGCAATCAGGTGTTTAGCTTTGCCGACCGTGATATTTTCGAGGTTGATGTTGCGGATCTTCGTCAATTTTCGGTCCACTGTTTTGACAAGGTTGCCCCATTGGTAGAGGACATTGGTTTCGATCTCGAGTACACCGGAGCTAACCTTATTGCAGGAAACATCCTTGACGTAGATATTCTCAATAAAGCCCCCTCGGCGGTGGTTGGTTTTAAGGAAGAGAAGCGTACGCACATAGCCTTTCTCGCTATCCAGCTTACAGTCGTGCATATAGACATTGCGCACCCCGCCGGACATTTCACTGCCGATCGCCAGAAACCTATGACCTTTGCGAATCGTGCAGTGGCGAATGACAATGTTTTCGCAGGGCTGCCCACGCCAACCATCGTGGTTGCGCCCGGCTTTGAGGACCATGGCATCATCTCCCTGATCAAAAAGGCAGTATTCAATGAGCATATTCCTCGTCTGGTCGGGATCAATGCCGTCAGTATTGTGCCCACGAGACTTAACATCGAGATCCCGTGCGATAACGTTCTCGCATTTAAGTGGGTGGATGGTCCAGAAAGGGCTGTTGCGAATTGTAAGCCCTTCGATGAGTGCATTTTTGCAGCGCAGAAACTGAATGAAGGGTGGACGCATTCTCGCTTGGTCATTGGCGAACTGACGTTCTTTAACTGGCACACCTTCCGCCGCCATATAGTAGAGTTTCTTTAAGGTTTCCATGTGGGATTTCGGACGACTATCCCAGGGCTTCCAGCCATCGCGAATACAAGTTAGCTGCCCCTTGCCTGTGATGCCAATGTTTTCGCAGTCTACCGCGTAGATGAGCGACGAATAATTATAGCAATCCAAGCCTTCCCAGGCCGACTCAACGGCCGGGAGATAATCGGGAATATGATCGGAAAATATAAGCTCCGCGCCCTTGACTACCTCGAACCGAACGTTGCTTTTTAAATGCACCGGTCCGGTTAACCACTTGCCTTGGGGGACGACGACAATACCCCCGCCTGCTCCGTGACAGGCGGCGATTGCTTTGCGAATCGCGTCGGTATTCTTTGTCACTCCTCCTTCGATGGCTCCGTATGTGTCGATAGGGAAAACCTGTTTTTTGAAAACAGGACGCTTCAACTGGGGCATCTCAAAGGGTGCTGTTATAGGGGCGATTGGGTCGGTCAAGACCATTGGATCGTTTTCTCCCAATACCATCATTGGAATAGTCAGTAATGATAGCAGGAATGTCCTTCTGTTGCTCTTTGTCATTTCTATATCTTTCTCTTGCAGAACGTATAGTATCCGTGACTTTTATCATGTGAAAAGTCGTGATTTATTTGTGTATCTGTGGAGTATTGCTTAGTTTGATCGTTAGGCAATTGTATTTTTAATTGGGTTTTATTATTTTGTGTTTATTCTTTTATTTTAGGGCAGAGTGGATGTTTGAGGATTGCTTTAGCTCTTCTTTGGGCTTACTAGTGGTGTCGAATATTGACCTTACTAAACATGGCTTGAGGTCATGTAGTAGTTATTCGACTTATGCATGACTGGGTTAAAGTTCACTTGAAGGCATATTCGGGCGCGAGTGTGGAGGAGCGACGGGCGTGGTGGATCACGCTCAAGTGGTATTTTGGTTATTGCGCGAAGAAGGAGTTGGGGGAGCCGACCAACCGCGATAATGGAAAGATTTTTTGGCGAGATGCGGTCTTGTGCGCAGATCCAGAGGATTGGCAGAAGGCGCAGTGGGGCGATGCGTTAAAGTGGTTTTTTGAAGAGCTGGCGGCTCGCGATGTTGCAGGGGCGAAGTTGAGGAGTGCGCTGCGTCGTCGTCACCTAGCGTATACGACGGAGAAGGCTTACATGGGTTGGTTGCGGCGTTTTCAGGCGTTCTTACATCCGAAGGAAGCGATGGGCTCGGAGTCGGCAGACGTGGTGCGTTTTCTAACTTACTTGGCGGAGGTAAAGGAGTTGGCGCCGACGGGCCAGAACCAGTGTTTTAATGCCTTGTTGTTTTTCTTCCGCTATGTGCGGGAACAGCCGGATGTAGATTTTCAGGGAGCCACGCGGGCTAAGAAGCGGCAGCGGGTGCCAGTCGTTTTATCGACGCGGGAGGTGACGCGCTTATTGGAGCTGTTGCCGACGAAGTTTCGGCTAATGGGGCGCTTGCAGTATGGAGCAGGTCTGCGGGTGAGTGAGTTATTGCGTTTGCGGGTAAAGGATCTGGATTTTGATCGCGGGCAGTTGGTGGTCCGAGGAGGCAAAGGCGATAAGGATCGGATCACGGTGCTGCCGAGTTCTTTGGTGGACTTATTGCAGCTGCAACTAGAGCAGGTGCGGGCTTTGCATGTGGAGGATGTGGCTGCGGACTTTGGCGGTGCAAGTATGACGGAAGCGTTGGCGCGTAAGTTCAGGGTGGCGCGGGCTGAGTTGAGCTGGCAGTATCTGTTTCCGCACAGTCGGCTAGCGAAAGATCCGCGTAGCGAAGAGATGCTGCGGCACCATGCTTTGGAGAACTCTTACCAAAATGCGATCCGCACGACGGCGAAGAAGGCGGGCATCGAAAAGCGAGTAACGCCGCATGTGTTACGGCACAGTTTTGCGACGCATATGCTCGAAGGTGGGGCAGATATACGCACGGTGCAGGATCTACTCGGGCATGCCTCGGTTGAGACGACGCAGATCTATACCCATGTGATGAAGAAGCCGTTCGGGATCGTAAGTCCGTTGGATCGACTTTGAGCCGTGCTGCGCACGGAGTGAAAGTGAGGGTGAGTCGTGCTGCGCGCGGAGTGATCACGCTATGCGCGAAGTGAGGGCCGTGCCCTTACCTCTTGAACTGGTAGTGCTTGAAGGCTTCCGGATCGACTGAGTTTTCGATGCCGTCAGGGAAGAGGGGCGCGAAGTCGTCGTAGGCTGCATGGACATCTTGGTTGGGAGGCCAGAAGATGCCGGCTTTGATTTGTTCGATAACGGCGGCGGCGCACGCTCTGGCGGAGTCGAGGTGGCTGTCGGTAAATCCCTCCCAGCGTTCGATGCCGCTCTTCTCAAGTGTTTGAGCGAGATTGAAATAGGCGACGGTGGGCCGCTGGCCGCCGGCTTCGTGTTTGGCGAGGACGTAGAGTGGGAGTTGTAGGTCGGTCCAGCGGTAGGTTTTGCCCTCGTGCTCGAAGAAGGCTTCCTCGGGGAGGTGCTTGGGTGGTGCTTTTTTTGCGACGACCGCGAGGTGTGTCTTTTCGGGATTAGCGGCTGAGTTACTGGTCTTGTAGTCGATCAATTCGAGGCGTTCGCCGCGTTGATCGATACGGTCGATGCGGCCCTTAATGGTAAAACAGCTGAGGGGGATTTCGAAGGCTTCTTCTGTATTCAGTATTTTGATACTGCCGTTGTTTTGGGTGTCTTCGAATTGGTGTTGGCAGAAGGCGTAGATGCGCGCCATAATCGCTTCGTGCTGTAGCCGTAAGGCGAAGGAGAGCTTGTCGCCATAGCGGTGCTTGAGCATTTCTTCGGCGATGGCGTGTAGCTTTTTGACTAGGGCGGCCTGGTCGGTGCTGCTGTCGAAGGTGTAGCCATTGAGCTCGGCGACGGTGTCGTGCACGAGGTTGCCAAAGGCAGCGGGATTGAGCTCGCGTGTTTCGACATCGACCGGGCGCATATTGAGAATGTGCCTGAG
>Ga0209094_1001259_pt1 | contig 15043 bp, 10 predicted proteins | sample COGITO_mtgs_1004_2_FD_184790 | JGI IMG/M metagenome (GOLD analysis project Ga0209094, IMG submission 184790) | Pelagic marine microbial communities from North Sea - COGITO_mtgs_100430 (SPAdes) (version 2) | ecosystem: Environmental > Aquatic > Marine > Epipelagic ...
GCATTCAGTTCCACCCAGAAGTCACTCATACCCTTCAGGGTGAGCGTATGTTCCAACACTTCGCACTACAGATCTGTGGCTGTGAAGCACTGTGGACAGCGGCTGCGATTATTGAAGACCAGATCGCCCGAGTACGCGAGCAGGTCGGTGATAGCCATGTATTACTAGGACTTTCAGGCGGTGTTGATTCCTCAGTGGTTGCCGCACTGCTGCATAAAGCGATCGGTGATCAGCTGACCTGTGTTTTTGTCGACAATGGTCTGTTGCGCAAAAATGAAGGCGATGCAGTGATGGAAATGTTCGCCAAAAATATGGGCGTAAAAGTGATTCGCGCCAATGCTCAGGATAAGTTCCTGAATGGCTTGGTGGGTATTAGCGATCCAGAGAAAAAGCGCAAAGTTATCGGCAATACTTTTATTGAAGTATTCGATGAAGAGTCGCAGAAAATTGATAATGTAAAATTTCTCGCCCAGGGAACTATCTACCCGGATGTGATCGAGTCTGCCGCTTCTAAAACCGGCAAGGCCCATGTGATTAAATCACACCACAATGTTGGCGGTCTGCCCGATGATATGGCGCTGGATTTGGTTGAGCCATTGCGCGAACTGTTTAAAGACGAAGTGCGCAAGATCGGTGTTGAGCTGGGTCTACCTTACGATATGGTTTATCGCCATCCATTCCCCGGCCCTGGTCTGGGTGTGCGTATTCTCGGTGAAGTGAAAAAAGAGTATGCCGATATTCTCCGCGAAGCTGATGCAATCTTCCTTGAAGAGCTGCATAATTTTGGCTGGTACCACAAAACCAGTCAGGCCTTTGCGGTATTCCTGCCGGTTAAGTCTGTGGGTGTTGTCGGCGATGCCCGTCGTTACGAATGGGTAATTGCACTGCGCGCTGTTGAGACTATCGACTTTATGACCGCCCGCTGGGCGCACCTGCCTTATGAGTTACTTGAGAAAGTATCCAATCGCATTATCAATGAGATTCCCAATGTATCTCGGGTTGCTTACGATGTGTCGAGCAAGCCGCCGGCGACGATTGAGTGGGAGTAAAAAGGAGAAAGTTAGCATGGCAAAGATCATCATTACACAATCAATTCTTTGGGCTGCTGCGATAATCAGTACTGCTCTAGTTGCTCCCAATGAATCAGGCTGGTTGATATTAACTGTGTTAGCAACCCTATCGCTGGGAACGTTGAAAAATGGAATTGATTCAATTAAAAAATAACTACTCTGCATATAGATGTTTATTTGGATTTTTGTGTGTCTATGTTGTTGAGTTTTTCGTATGTGTTTGTAGTGTTTCAAATCCTTTATTTTTGTCAATACTTACTAGAAGTAATATTCATATATGATTAGAATTGGGTTGTGATGATGTTCGCGCATACTGTTTTGTTGCTGTTGTACAAGACGTTTTTTGTTTAAAAAGAACCCCAAAGGAAATTATTATGAAAAGGCTAATTTTAGTTGCTGTGCTATTTCTAGGTGGATGCTCTAATGCTGATTATAAAACTGGCACTAGTGTTGCCTACGATTCTCTTGCTGATCTCAGGGCTGCTAATGTGGCAGTGAAAATATATGAAGAGGTGCCAGAGAATGCTTCAGAAATTACAACAATTAAAGCAAATAGATGTCATCGTGATTGGAATGATCCGGCTCCGACTGAAGGAACATTAGTGACAGATCTAAAAATCAATGCATATGCTTTAGGTTATGACGGTATTAAATTGTTGGGTACTAAGAAGAAGTCGGCATTAATGAAGAATTGTTGGTATATGCATACAACGACTGCTAAGGCTTTCAGATTAAGCGAGTGATCATTCTATTGATAATAAAAATCGATCTGAAGTAAAGATAAAACTCATGAGGAAAATGCAATGTTGAAGATTCATTTGGATTCGTTTTTCGCATTGCTGATTTTATTAGTTCTTCTATTTAATCTCAATCAGTCCACTATACAGTAGAGGGTGTCAGTGGACTTCCCGCTTTAACTGCAGGCTTCGGGCTCGCTGGGGCGACAAAGGAAAGGTACATTACTTGGCCAAGCATTGCAGGGGCTCTTAAGATAAATCCCATGTTAACTAATTGAATAATTCAGGTGTCTCTTTATGTTTTTTAAACTCTCAAAGCTCGGCAAGTTGTCTCTTATTGCGGTTCTTTTTAGTTTTTTGACTCTGTCATGCTCGAATAAAACCGCTATTAATCCAGAAAGTAATCTCGAATCAATCTCTAATACCAATGCAAGCGCCTGTCCGGCCGGTTCTGAAAATATAAAACTGGATCTGGCAAATATATCCCTTACCCGCGAAGAAAATATTCCGCTTATGTATCAGGGCTATAACAATCTTGAAGGCCCTGTATGGCATGATGGTGCGCTGTATTACTCGAATATGGGTAGCCATCAGCCAGATGAAAATGGCTTTGAGTTAAGCAACCAAACCACTATCTGGCGCTGGGTTATCGGCGAAAAACCACAGGTCTGGATGGAAGATACGCTTGCAGGAACCAATGGTTTGGCTGTAGATGGCAAAGGTAATCTTGTTGGCGCACGGCAGTTGGACGGCTCTCTTTCTTATATTGATTGGCAAACTAAACAGGTCACACCGATTGTGACTTCTTATCAAGGCAAACGTTTTAACTCACCAAATGATTTAACCATCGCCGATGATGATACGGTTTATTTCACTGATCCGAACTGGAATACACCGTCAAATATTAACTCGGATACACTTCAGGGTGGCGGATGGCCAGGTTCAACAGAACCAGGACAGCGTATTTACCGCGTGACTGCCGATGGTAGTGTAAATGCCACTGCTGTTACCGAACTTGTTCCGGAACTGCGTGATAAGCCTAACGGCATTATATTGTCGCTTGATCAACAGCAGATTATTGTTGGTGGGTTACGGGGGCTTTGGGCATTTGACCTAATTGCAGGTGAGGTATCAAATCCACAAAAATTACTCGATAGTCCTATTGATGGCTTGGGTAAAGATTGCAGTGGCAATATTTATGTCACAACCACTCGAGAGTTGCCGGCCAGAACCGACGGGCAGGTGGTAGTCGTTTTAGACAAAAACTATCAAGAAATCGGAGAGCTAAACGTTGAAGGCATCCATATTGTGACTAATGTCGCTTTTGGTGGCGACGAGGGTAAGACCTTATTTGTTACTGGTTTAACTGCGCCGATGGACGGTGACAAACTTCGCCTCTGTGGTGATAAGCCCTGTTTAAAAGCGGGGATTTACACTGCCAAATTGAATGTTCAGGGCTTCCCTTTTTAATTTCATTTTAGTGTTTTAGTGACTCTCCGGTTTTTCACTGGATCCATAAGTGAAAACTGTTACTCTGGATAAAAGAATATCCACTACGAAAATTTAAAATCTATCGTCGAATAGAGTTTGTAGTGGTTATGGATAATATATTTTAGGGGAGAAAAGTATGTCAGAACAAACTTCAAAACAAATTAGATCCATGGTCACCAGCGATGGGAATATAGAAATCTCTATCGCCACTGTAGAAATTCCAACACCTTCAGAAAACGAAGTTTTAGTCAAAATAGAAGCCTCTCCCATTAATCCCTCAGACCTTGGTCTTCTGGTTAGCTTTGCCGCTGACTTTGATAGCCTCAGCGTTACCGGTAGCGGCGATGCTACTGTGGCTAAAATGAAGTTAAACCCCGCGCTCATGGGCGCTCTAAAGGGTAGGGTGGACCAATCGATGCCGATTGGTAATGAGGGCGCTGGGGTGGTTGTAGATGCCGGCGCTAATGCCAAAGGGCTGATAGGCAAGACGGTGGGTGTTGCTGGGGGTGCTATGTACTCTCAATACAGATGCCTTCCGGCTACTAGCTGTTTGGTTATGAATGAGGGTACAAGCTCTGCTGAAGCCGCCTCATCGTTTGTCAATCCACTAACCGCTCTGGCCTTTATTGAAACCATGAAAATGGAAAATCACAGTGCCTTACTGAATACAGCTGCGGCCTCAAATCTGGGTCAGATGTTGGTTAAAATCTGTCGCGACGACTCGATCCCTCTGGTCAATATTGTTAGAAAAGCTGAGCAGGTAGACGTACTTAAGAAGCTGGGTGCGGAGCATATTTGCAACACTAGTGAGCCGACCTTTATGCAAGATCTGGTGGCTGCACTGGTGGCTACTGGCGCTACCATAGGTTTTGATGCTACAGGTGGCGGTAATGAAGGCAAGCTGCCTGGGCAAATTCTGGCTGCAATGGAAGTTGCGGCCAATAAAGCGGCGACTGAGTACTCTGTGTATGGCTCAGACACATACAAGCAAGTGTATATCTATGGTGGGCTAGACCGGACGCCGACGGTTTTAAATCGATCATTTGGCATGCAGTGGGGACTGGGCGGCTGGCTGTTAATGCCGATGATTGGTCGAATTGGCATGGAGAAATTTATGCAGATGCGCCAGCGTGTGGCCAGTGAGATTAAAACCACTTTTGCCAGTCACTACACCCAAGAGATTTCCTTCGAGGAAATGCTGCAGCCGGAAATTCTTAAAAGCTATGCCAAACAAGTCACAGGTGAAAAGTACTTAGTGAACCCGCAAAAATAAGAGCTAATGTGAAAAGTCAGTAAAGAAAAAGGGGTGCCAATTGGCACCCCTTTTTTTGTATCTTAAAGGCCAGTATTTTCACACTGACCTTAGCTTCCAATTAACTCATTGAGAGTTGCTTAGAAGTTATAACGGTAGTTCGCGTACCAGAATGCACCACTGAAGCCCATTGGAGCGAATGCGCTGTAAGTGTTACCTACGGCGGCAGTCGCTGTGTTAAATCCAAGGCCGTGCATTTCAGTAGTGGTCTGGCCACTGTTGTCGAGAACATTGTTCACACCAAGCAGTACGCTAGAGTTCCCGTTGATTTCGTATTCAGCTTCCAAATCAACAACAAACTCTGAGTCAAACGTGTAAGCACCGTCATCTGCCAGAATGTCATCATTACAGCTTGAAGCAAATACATCACATTCGAACTGGTCGAACCACTCGTCATAGAAGCTTACACGAGCGAGGAAACGCCATGCGTCCATGCTGTGATTAGCTGACAGGTTCCAGCGCGTCTCAGGCGTAGTATCTTCGATTTGCTTGATACGCTGTGGGTCGATAGTTGCTGTGTTGTATTCAGTAACATCTGTCTTAGTTTGGTTGTAAGCAAGATTCCACTGAGTGGTTCCACCCATCCAATCGGTGCTAGTTGAAACGATAATATCGAAACCGCTAGTGTTAGTGTTGAAGTCATTGGTGAAGAAACGGAAACGTCTCAAGTCGCCAGCGCCAGGAACACCTTCAGCAATTAGATCGGCAATGTCATCATCGGTTAATTCAACTTCTGACGAGAGGTTTAAACGATCTTCTACATCGATATCGAAGTAGTCAACAGTGACATCAAACTCGCCTATGGTTGCGTAGACACCCAGAGTGAAGTTAGTTGCATCTTCAGCCTTCAGTGGCGCGCCACCGTTGCGAAGTGCTACAGCACTTGTTGCAGGGATCGTGCCATTGTTAACCAAAACACCACCGGTTAGCTCGGTAGAGGTATTTGAAGTGTTCGACTGACCGGGTGTTGGTGCTTTAAAGCCTGTGCTGTAAGTAGCACGTACACCCAAGTCTTCAGTCATACGGTAGTTAGCACCAATCTTGTAGTTGGTGGTAGTACCGAAATCGTCAAAGTCTTCAAAGCGCAATGCAGATTGAACTAGCAGATCATCAGATGCATCCCACTCAGCTTCTACATAGGCAGCGATGTTAGAACGGTCAAATACTCCTGAGGTTGCAGCTGGGAATCCAGGGAAACCGTTGGAAGATGTACTAAAGCCTTGGTCACCATAGCCGCCGTCAATAAATGACTCTTCTTGTCCGGCACCAACAGTGAACTCTTCAGTACGGTATTCAGCACCGAATGCCAGGTTTACTGCTTCGCTTAACGAGTAAGTGAAATCAGCATTCAGGTTCATATCAACCTGCTGGTAGTAACCCGGATCGAAGTCACGTGGAGTCAAATCCAGAAGGCTGGCATTCACAGTGTTATTAATATGGAAGTCAGCTTTGCTCTTACCGTAGTAAGTGCTAACGTCCCAACCAATACCGCCATCAGTTGCGCCTTTTAATCCAAACAAGAAAGACTGGTCAGTAATCTTGCCGCCAAAACGAGGAGTAAATCCACCAGGGATAGTCTCGTTGAAGTTGAAGCAGTTATCATCAGCAAGCAGATCTGCTACAACAGATGCAGAATAGGGTACTGCATACTGACCACAGTTACCCGACATGTCACCTGTGGTGTCGGCAACTAGCAGGTTGTCATCGTCGCCGCCATCAGCAAAAACGCCTGGACGGTTAGTTGGGTTACGGAAGAAGAAGCCACCGTCTACATCTTTGGAGTTGACGTTGGTGTAACCATACATTTCTGTACCGCCACCCAGGTCAGCACCAAAGTTGACGAAGAATTTCATGTCGTTATCAACAATTGGACGGCCCCAAACCATGGCCGGAGCTGGAACACCTTGAACGCCAGCGTCGATAAGACCCTGCGCATCGTTACGCTGCTCTGAACGGCTAGTCGCGTCTGAGCTGCCATACTCAAGAGTCATGTTTACGAAACCATTGCTGCCCAGTTCCATACCTTTGTTCAGAGACACGGTCATTTGATCGCCGTCGCCCGCAGAGTACTGGCCGGCGCGCAATTCAATGCTAGTGCCTTCGCTTGCATCTTTTAGATTGAAGTTGAGTACGCCTGCAATTGCATCAGAACCATATTGTGCAGCTGCACCATCTCGGAGAACTTCAACGCTCTTTAGTGCTGCGCCAGGAATTGCGGCAGCGTCTGGTCCTTGAGAACCGTTTGAAATACCGTTGCCCAGCCAAGTAATAACAGCAGCACGATGACGACGCTTGCCATTAACTAGCAGTAGCGTGTGGTCAGGAGCCATGCCACGCAGGTTTGCAGGACGAACTAACGTCGCCGCATCACTGATTGGTTGGTCGTTTACACTATAAGAAGGGACCGTGTTACGCAGCAGGTTGCTGATGTTAGTGTCGCCTTGGTTAGCCAGTTCAGAGGCACTGATAACATCTACAGGTGCAGGTGTTTCAGTGGTTGAACGTGCTTTAACACGGCTACCAGTAGTTACAATCTCTTCTACCATACCTTCATCAGCGGCGATGGCTATTGTAGGAAGCACAGTGCTTCCAGCAATAATTGCAGCTGCAATCGTATTTAATTTCCAAAAGGTTTTAGTGTTCATAGATCTCCCCCGAGATAATTTTCAAAAAGGAACGATGCTTTAATTTTTTATTTGTATAAATGCATCGCTGATGAGCCAAGGTTGGCGCACCTATAATTAAACGAATGGGAAATCTATCCCCTCAGTTAATTGGCAATAAAAAGACGAATATTTTTTATTCGGGGGCGATGGTAGTTTTGGAGGGTTTGTTGGGAATTTCACGAACCAGTTTTGGCACTAGAAAACCGGGCAGAATAGCCTGTAGATCGGCGTAGATTTTCTTTGCTCGCCGCTCTTCAATATCGAAGTGGCTAGCCCCGGCAACCGGGTCGAATAAATGCAGGTAATAGGGCATAACATCGCAGTCAAAAAGCTTCTCGCTAAGCTCGGCCAGACAGTCTGCACTGTCATTGATACCGCGCAGTAATACGCTTTGATTTAAGACTTTAATGCCGCAGGCCTGTAGCCGCTTAATGCTCTGAATAACCTCATTGTCTATTTCATTGGCATGGTTAATATGCAGAACCACTATAGGCTTTAGTCTGGTGGCGGTTGCCCAAGACAGAAACGATTGATCGATTCGTGAGGGGATAACCACCGGCAGTCTGGTGTGAATGCGCAGCCGTTTAATATGCTTAATGTCGGCGATCTGTTCGGTTAGCCAGGCCAGAAAATGGTCGTTGGCGGCAAGCGGATCGCCGCCGCTGTAAATCACTTCGTTTATCTCAGTAGCACTGCGTATATAGTCTAAAGCATTCTGCCACTGTTCTTTATTCTGACGATTTTCCTGATAGGGGAAGTGGCGGCGAAAACAGTAGCGACAATTGATAGCGCAGGCGGGGCTGACGACTAAAAGAAGTCGGTTGGCATATTTATGTACAATGCCCGCAATCGGATTGTGGCTGACTTCGTCGAGAGGATCGTCGCTGTAGCCCGCGGCGCTGGAAAGCTCTGCTTTAACTGGCAGCACCTGCAAGAGCAGGGGGTCGCTGGGGTTATTGGCCTGCATACGGCTGATAAATGGCCGCGGCACTCGCAGTGCAAAATCTGCAATGGCTTGTTGGCTGGTACTGAGTTGCGCTGCATTGAGGTTTAAACTGCCAAGTAATTCATCAATGGTGGTGACCGATTGGCTGAGTTCCAACTTCCAGTCCGGAGTGATGCTGATAGGTTGTGGAGAATTTGGCATGAGGCAGCTTTTTTGCAAACTTTGTGGCTGATTGATTGGCGCAGAGTTTACGCTATTCCCGATTGGGGTGGATAGTTTGTTATTTAAAATACCGCTTGTTTGTAATCAAGCGGGGAGAGAATACAGGTGAGAATGTGACTGCAGATATCGAGTTTATGCGCCGAGCAATTGCCCTTGCCGAGCAGGCTGCCAGTGTTGGTGAGGTGCCGGTGGGCGCGTTAGTGGTTAAGGATGGTCAGGTGATTGGCGAAGGGTTTAATCAGCCGATTACCAGCTGTGACCCAACTGGCCATGCAGAAATTATTGCCCTGCGCAATGCCTCCACGGCGCTGCAAAACTATCGTCTTAGCGGCTGTGACCTCTATGTCACTATTGAGCCCTGCACCATGTGTGTTGGCGCGATGATCCACGCACGAATTAAGCGCATTGTGTTTGGTGCCCCCGAGCCGCGGGCGGGCGCTCTCGAGAGTCAGCTGCGGCTGATGGATAAGAATCATTACAACCATTCTATTGCATGGCAGGGTGGTGTTTTAGCGGAGGAGTGCGGCGAGATTATCAGTGGTTTCTTTCGTCGTAAACGAGCTAAAAGTTAGCGCTTACTGTCGTTAATATAATTATTATTTATAGGGATGAAGGTCCAGAGCCTTCCCAGTCACTATTTTTTGATGCCTCGGCGGCACTGTCTAAATTGTTCTCATTTTCCCGCTGAATAGAGAGTGAATTGAGTTGCAGGTAACGTGTGTAGTACTGAATATTGTCGACATAGGTCACCGGCTCGCTGCCGCGAGCAAACCCGTATTTTAATGTTGAGTAATACTGTTTGTTGCTCAGCAGCGGCAGATGTTCGCGCACATCAACCCATAAATCCGGATTTTTGCCACTGCGCTCAGTGAGTATTCGCGCATCTTCCAAATGCCCCAGTCCGACATTGTAAGCGGCCAGACTCATCAGGGTGCGGTCCGGCTCAACAATCCGCTTCGGCAGTCGCCCTTTGAGCTTGGCCAGATAGGCCGCTCCACCCTGCAGGCTCTGCAGGGGATCGAGGCGGTTCTTTATTTTCATTTCACGGGCGGTGCTCTGGGTTAGCATCATCAATCCGCGCACGCCGGTTGGGGAGCGCGCTTTGGGATTCCAGTGCGACTCCTGATAGGCAACCGCTGCCAGCAGATGCCAGTCAAAGCCATGCTGTTCGGCAGTTTCCTGAAACAGTACCTGATACTCCGGCAGCCGTTTGGCAACTAGCTCGCCGAGCCGCTGTGAATCGCCGACCGAGAAATCTTCGGTATGCGCCAGCAGCTCATCTTTTAGTGCATCCAGTTTGCCGCTAGCGCTGTATTCCTGCAAAAACCGATTCGCTGCTTTGAGTAGGGTGCCATCACCATGTTTTGGGAAAGCCCAGGCAATCGCCTGATTGTCGGAGATATCCAGAGCCCTGCGCACCTGCGGGTAGATATGTCGGCTAACCAGATAGGCCAGTGAGTCGACGACCGTATAGGTGATCTCTCGATCGTGAACCATGCGTAGCAGTTCGCTCATCTCGGCGCGATCATCTTCCTGCCAAACCAGATTGGGATAGTCTTTGGTCCAGTAATTGAGTCGCTCGCTGTGCGAAGAGCCTTTAATGACCATCAGCTGGCCATTGAGGTTGTTGAGTGAGCGCGGTCTTGAGCTGCCGCGTCGGTAAACCAGATGCTGGGTCACTTCCATATAGGGGGCGGAGAACTGTATCCAGCGATCACGATCTGGGGTGTGAGTAATATTGGCGGCGGCAAAGCTGCCCTCTGGACCACCTACTGACAGCAGCATTGAGTGCAGGGTCGGCTTGGATTTCATTACCAGATCAACACCCAGACTATCGGCAAAGGCTTTGGCGAGCAGATATTCAAAACCATTTTTGCCGCGACCATCCTCAAAATAGGTGGTCGGGCCATCGATAGTCAGCACATGGAGTTCGCCATTGGCCTGAATTTTTTCGAGGTCGCTGATCCGTGCAGCACTGGTAACATAGAGCAGAAATACGCTAGCCGACAGGATTAGAAGCCCGCGGTTGCGAATCCGTCTCGCTCTGTGTGAAAGTCCTCTCATAGAATTTTTAGGCCGCCAATTGCGATTTATTGTAGATAATTGCGGTTATGTTTTACCGGCTGAAAATAATTGTACATGGTTTGCTAAATTCTATCTGCCAACGAGCCGTTTTTCCGCTAGAATGTCGTGCTTTCCCAATCAGATGAATATGAGCACTCCATCTATGATGATCCTCAGTGGCGCACCTTCTCTCTCTGCGTTTAGACGTAAAAAATTACTCTCCACTCTGCAAAAATCCGTCCCGTCACTGGTCTCGGTTTATGCGGAGTATGTTCACTTTGCCGAACTCACTGAGAGCCTTGGCGATAGCGCAGAAGAAACCCTTAAGGCGCTGCTTACCTATGGGCCACGGGAAGAGAAGACATCTACCAAAGGCCAGTTGATTCTGGTTGTGCCGCGCCCCGGGACAATTTCACCCTGGTCGAGCAAGGCCACCGATATTGCCCATAACTGCGGTTTAGCGCAGGTGGTCAGAGTCGAGCGCGGAACCGCCTACTATGTTCACGCCGAAGAGACCCTTAGCGAAAAGCAGTTAGCGATGCTGGCAGCGGATCTGCACGACCGTATGGTTGAGACGGTGCTCGATGATTTAAATAAAGCCGATGTGCTATTCAGCCATCAGCAACCGGCGCCAGTAACCATTGTCGATACTCTGGGTGGTGGCGTTGAGGCGCTTAAAACGGCCAATATTGAATTGGGTCTGGCCCTTGCCGACGACGAGATCGGTTATCTGGTCGATAGCTTTAACGAGCTAAAGCGCAACCCAACCGATGTTGAACTGATGATGTTTGCTCAGGCCAACTCGGAACACTGTCGACATAAAATATTTAATGCCAGCTGGACGCTCGACGGCGAAGATCAGGAGCACTCCCTGTTCGGCATGATTCGCAATACCTACAAGGTTAATGGCGAGAATGTGCTCTCTGCTTATTCGGATAATGCCGCAGTTATAGTGGGTACCGAAGGCGGACGCTTCTTCCCGGATCCGGCGACCAAGCTCTATGGTTACAACCAAGAGCCTGTGCATCTGTTAATGAAAGTCGAGACTCATAATCACCCAACGGCTATTTCCCCCTATTCTGGTGCTGGCACTGGTTCCGGTGGCGAGATTCGCGATGAGGGTGCCGTGGGGCGCGGTTCCAAGCCTAAAGTGGGTCTGGTGGGCTTTAGTGTTTCCAATCTAAATATCCCCAACTACCGTCAGTCTTGGGAAGAGGATTACGGCAAGCCAGAGCGAATTGTTTCGGCGCTGGATATTATGCTCGAGGGCCCGATTGGTGGCGCGGCCTTTAACAATGAATTTGGCCGACCGAATATCTGTGGTTACCTAAGAACTTTTGAAGTGGATTTTGACGGTCAGCGACGTGGTTATCACAAGCCGATTATGATCGCCGGCGGTTACGGCAATATTCGTGAAGACCATGTTGATAAACCCGAGTTTGAGCCAGGTGCCCAACTAGTAGTTTTAGGCGGCCCAGCAATGTTGATTGGCCTCGGTGGTGGTGCTGCTTCGTCTATGGCGACCGGCTCCAGCTCGGCGGATTTGGACTTTGCATCCGTGCAGCGTCAAAACCCTGAGATTGAGCGCCGCTGTCAGGAAGTGATCGATCAGTGCTGGCAGCAGGGTGATAACAACCCTATTGCCTTTATCCACGATGTGGGTGCTGGTGGTCTCTCCAATGCCTTGCCCGAACTTGTTAAAGATGGCGGCACCGGCGGCCATTTCCAGCTGCGCAAAGTACCCAATGATGAGCCCGGTATGGCGCCAGTTGAAATCTGGTGTAACGAAGCCCAGGAACGCTATGTGCTGGCAGTATTGCCCCGCGACCTGACCCGCTTTCTGGAAATCTGTCACCGCGAACGCTGCCCTGTGGCAGTGGTTGGTGAGGCAGTAGAAGATAAAAGCATTAAGGTTAGCGATAGCCATTTTGATAATGATCCGGTGGATCTGCCGATGTCGGTATTGTTTGGCAAGGCGCCAAAAATGCACCGTGTTGCCGAGACCCTAGAAGTTAATGCCAGCCCGTTTTCTACCGCTGATTTAAATATTGATGATGCAGTATTTCAGGTACTGCGCCATCCCACCGTAGCCAGTAAAAACTTCCTGATCACCATCGGCGATCGAACCGTTGGCGGTATGGTTGCCCGCGACCAGATGGTTGGTCCCTGGCAGGTGCCGGTGGCTGACTGTGCAGTAACCACTGTGACCTATGACAGCACCGCGGGAGAAGCCATGGCTATGGGTGAGCGCACGCCGCTGGCGCTGATTAATGCTCCCGCCTCTGGGCGTATGGCGATTGGTGAAGCGATTACTAATATCGCCGCCGCGCGTATTGGTGATCTTAAAGATATTAAATTATCGGCTAACTGGATGAGCCCTGCAGGGCACCCAGGTGAAGATGAGAAACTCTTCCGCACCGTTGAGGCGGTGGGTATGGAGCTCTGTCCGGCGCTGGGAATCACTATTCCGGTGGGCAAAGACTCGATGTCGATGCGCACCACTTGGAATGACCGTGGTGAAGATAAGGCGGTTACCTCGCCTATGTCATTGATTATTACTGCATTCTCGCCAGTGCTTGATGTGCGCAAAACCCTGACTCCACAGTTGCGAACCGACTGTGGTGAGACTCAGCTACTGTTGTTGGATTTGGGTGCCGGTGCCAACCGTATGGGTGGCTCGATTCTGGCTCAGGTCAATAATGAGATGGGCGATACAGCGCCGGATTTAGAAAACCCCGCACTACTTAAAGGTTTCTTTGAGGTGATGCAGGCGTCTATGGAGCAGGGCGATATTCTCGCCTACCACGATCGCTCTGACGGTGGTCTGTTGGCGACGCTGGCGGAGATGTCTTTTGCCGGTCATGTGGGTGTTTCTGTGGATATTCAGACCCTTGGTGATGATTCGATTGCTGCGCTATTTAATGAAGAGCTGGGTGCAGTGATTCAGGTGAGTGCTGAGCGCGCCAATAGCATTGCTGAGCGGTTTAGCGATGCGGGGGTGGATGTACATCTGCTCGGCGGCTTAAATGATCGTCAGGAATTGGAAATTGTTAAAAAGAAAAAGTCACTGTTCACTCGTTCGCGAATAGATTTACAGCGTACCTGGGGTGAGACTTCCTACCGTATGGCCGCGCTGCGAGATAATGCTGACTGTGCCTGGGAAGAGTTTAATACTCTGCGCATGGAAGATCCGGGTCTCTCGGTTGAGCTGACTTATAACCCTGAAGAAGATATTGCTGCGCCCTATATTAATAGTGGTGTTCGTCCCGCTGTGGCGATTCTGCGTGAGCAGGGCGTTAACAGTCATCTGGAAATGGCTGCGGCCTTTAATCGCGCTGGCTTTGATTCGGTGGATGTTCATATGAGCGATCTGCTGGCCGGTCGTCGCACTCTGGCTGATTTCTCTGGTGTGATTGCCTGTGGCGGTTTCTCTTACGGTGATGTGTTGGGCGCCGGTGAGGGTTGGGCTAAAACTGTATTGTTTAATGAGCAGATTCGCGATCAGTTTCAGACTTTCTTCCACCGCTCAGACAGCTTTAGTCTGGGCGTCTGTAACGGCTGTCAGATGTTGAGTAATTTGAAAACCCTGATTCCCGGTGCTGAATTGTGGCCGCGCTTTGTGCGCAATCTCTCCGAGCAGTTTGAGGCGCGTTTCTCGCTGGTTCGGGTGGAGGAGTCTCCCTCTATATTCTTACAGGGAATGGCGGGTTCGCATATGCCGATTGCGATTTCTCACGGTGAGGGTCGCGCGGAGTTTTCATCGCAAAAGGCGATGGATAGATTGCTTGAGAGCAATCAAATTGCTATGCGCTTTTTGGATAACCATGGTGCGGTTGCTGGGACTTATCCGGCTAACCCCAATGGTTCACCACAGGGTATTACCGGTGTTTCCAGTGCCGATGGTCGTGCTACATTGATGATGCCGCACCCAGAGCGGGTTTACCGCACGGTGCAGAATTCCTGGCATCCGGACGATTGGGGCGAGGACGGTGCTTGGATGCGTATATTTAGAAATGCGCGTAAGTTTGTCGACTAACTTGTAAAAATAGAGGAGCGGTTTATGTCAAAGTTACCTAATGAGGTGGAGTTGGTTAAGAAGGCGCTTCAGATCGGTGCTGTTTATGCTCAGAAGCGTGCCTATGGCGTGGTTGAGGATCAGGATTCGGTTAAGTTGAAGGTTGAGTTTATCTATAAGGTGTTGGTAGAGGATAAGCTGATTCAACCCTTGGCGAAGAAGGATATCAGTGACCCGAATATGCGTCATAAATTGGCGCTGTGGATCTCTCGTCAGCTTCCGGAAGGTCATCCACTGCTGTCTGAAACTAAGTAATCACTTCTTTTATTAAGCCTGCCAATTCTGGCGGGCTTTTTTATTCCATTCTGTTATCCCAGTTTTTCACCTTATCCTGTATCCCGACTATCCGTCTTATCCTGTATCCCGACTATCCGTCTTATCCTTTCATCCTGACTGCCCGCCTTATCCTGTCATCCCGACAGAGCGCAGCGACGAGGGATCTCCTTGCCGGTTACTTCCT
>Ga0209094_1001273_pt1 | contig 14900 bp, 2 predicted proteins | sample COGITO_mtgs_1004_2_FD_184790 | JGI IMG/M metagenome (GOLD analysis project Ga0209094, IMG submission 184790) | Pelagic marine microbial communities from North Sea - COGITO_mtgs_100430 (SPAdes) (version 2) | ecosystem: Environmental > Aquatic > Marine > Epipelagic ...
ATCTCCTAAATTTTTTAAAAAAAACATTACTATGAAATACTACAGGTTTTTACCCGTTTTAGTACTGGCTCTATGTACTACATTTTTAACTCACTCAGCTTTTTCACAAACCGAAATTACTGCGCTAAGTTCTAGTTCAGTCTCAGAGTCTGAGACTAATGGTTCATTTGTTATTTCATCAACTATTGATGCTGCAAGTAGTGTTGATGTATTTATTCCACTAAGTTTCTTAGGAGATGCGGAATTTAATCAAGATTATACTGTTGATTTTGATACAGAAGGTGACGAAACAACTATATATAGTTCTGGAAATAGCAATTATGGAAAAATGAAAATTTTACCAAATGGTAACTACCTTTTTTTAGACGGATCTTTCTTGAAAATATACAATCCAGAAGACGAGTCTTTAATAACTAAAAATTTAAATAATAATTACGAAGGAAATAGAGGAATTGGTGTGGTTAGTAATACCTCTTTTTATGCTAAAATTAATCAAGGATCTATATATAAAGTTGATTTTTCTGATTTGGATGCAATAACAGAAACCTCACATGTTGGATTATCAAACAATTCTTGGGTAAATTCACCATTTACCCTTTCAGGTGAAACCCTGTATTATTCTGTTTATAACAGTAGTTCAAATCAAAGAACTCAATTTAAAAAAGTAGGTGATGCAGATCCAGTAATCATAGGTAGAGTAAATGATGATCCAAGAATTGTAGATATAAACAATAAAATATATTTCATTGGATATGAATGGTTTATAGAATATACAGGTGAGGTATTAACTACTGATGATCGAATTTGGTTTAACAATAATAGTCTTCAAATAAACCAGAATAAACTAGAAGTATATAATAATGAGATATATACCCTAAACCAGAGAGATGACAATCAACCAGGAAAATTATCAATTTTAGATAATCAAGTTTCTTTTAGCTCACTTCCGGTCTCAGTTGATAATACAGTTTTTTCAATAAACTATTTAGATATTAATCCTAACAACGGAAATTTAATACTTCAGCTATCTGATTTCACAACTTCAATTGAACTATACACAGTAAGTTCTTATCAATTTGCACCACAACTAAAGATAGCAGCAGGAAATGATTCAGGATCTATCACTATTTCAGTAGAAAGTGATGAACTATACGAACTTACAGAGTCCCTAATAGTGCAACCAGGTACGCCAACAAATGCTGTCTATAATACTTCATTAACTAACAATGGTATTGCTACTCCTATTAATTTAGAAATAACAAGTGATGATAGTTTGCCTGAAGCTACCTATGCATTTTCATCACCAACCATTCAAGAATTTCCATATGAGGAGGTTACTTTAACAGCAACTTTATCTGCCGTGAGTGGACTAGATGTTACTATCCCATTTACATTGTCAGATAACGCTTCAACTGCTGTTGAGGTATTGTCTTCGGAAATTGTTATATCAGCAGGTCAATTAACAGGTAGCATTACAGTTTCAACAACAGAAGACTTAGACGATGATCTTGTTGAAATTTTAGAGCCAATTGTTTTCACTTTTGGAACAATTAGTAATGCAACAAGTGATCTTACAGACATAACCTTAAATTTAGAAAGTGATGATAACCCAACGATAACTGCTATTGGAACAACAGGAGATATAACGTCACAAGTTGAAAATGGTGGTTCATTTGAGGTAACCGCTTCTATTGATTTACCTAGTTCTAAAGATGTTTCTATTCCATTGATTTTTGCAGGGGAAGCAATTTTTGATCAGGATTATTCTATTGATTTTCAAACTAAAGGAGAGGAGACTACCATTTTTGAAATGGGGGACTCTTCGTATGGAAGAATGAAAGTACTTCCGGATGGAAGATTGGTTTTTGTAAGTAATTCTATACTTAGGATATATAATCCATTAAATTATAGTTTAATTACTAAACAACTAAACAATAATTATGAATCTAATATAGGTATAGGTGTAGCTAGTAATACAATATTGTATGCTAAGCGAAATCCGGGAGATATTATGAAAATAGATATTTCTGATGTTGATAATATTTCAGAATCTGAATGGGTTTCTACTCCAGATGGAACTTGGGTAGACCAACCGTTTACTCTTAACGGTGAAACATTGGTGTATTCTGTTTATGATAGCAATTCAAATACTAGAACTCACTATAAAAAAGTTGGTAATAATTCTCCAGAAGCTTTATTAAATTTGGGGAATGATTGCTGTTTTACTCCAGTAATGGTTAATAATAAATTCTATAACGTTTGGGAGCAAGGATTATCTGAAATGGGATTGAGTAACAGTCCATGGGATAATGCTATATATTTCAATAATTTTCGAATTAATAGAGAAAGCATAGTTTTTTATAATAATGAAATGTATGCTCTTAATGCAGATGATAATAATCAGCCAGGTAAATTAATTATTTCTGACAATGAAGTTTCTTTTGAACCAGTGTTAATAACAGAAGAATCCACAATTCAATATTTTGATTTTAATACTAATACAGGAAATTTAATAATTCAAAATTATCAATTTATATCTGGATCTAATTCCTATTCAGTTAGTTCCTATCAATTATTGCCAGAATTAAATATTGCAGCTGGACAAACATCAGGAAGTATTACGATAAATGGCATAGACGATGATTTATATGAACTTACAGAATCAATTATTGTTCAACCAGGAACACCTTCTAATGCATCCATGTCAGATGTTTTACTTACAGATGGAGTTGCCAATCCTGTAACTTTGGAGTTAACAGACGATGACAGTTTATCTGACGTTACGTTTGCATTTTCATCACCAACAATTAATGAATTCCCATACGAAGATGTTACTTTAATAGCTACTTTATCTGCAGTAAGTGGAGTAGATGTAACCATACCTTTTACACTTTCAGACAACGCTTCAACAGCTGTTGAAGTATCGTCTACAGAAATTGTAGTGCTATCAGGTCAACAAACAGGAAGTATCACGGTTTCAACAACAGAGGCTTTAGACGATGATCTTGTTGAAATTTTAGAACCAATCGTTTTTACGTTTGGAACAATTACCAATGCAACAAGTAGTACAACAGATATTACCCTAAATTTAGAGAGTGATGATAACCCAACGATCACTGCTATTGGTACAACAGGAGATGTAACATCTCAAGAAGAAGACGGATCTTTCGAGATAACAGCCTCTATCGATTTACCAACCTCAAAAGAGGTTACCATTCCTGTTACTTTTGGGGGGGATGCTATATTTAATTCAGATTATACAATTGATTATGATTCTAAAGGAGAAGAGACTGAGATTTTTGATTTAGGATTTGATTCTCCAGGAAAAATGATAACATTACCAGACGGTAGATTAGCTTTTCTTCAAAATAGTCAATTAATGATCGTAGATCTTTTAAACAATACAAATACACTAATAAACTTAAATAATAACTATGAATTAAATATTGGTTTTTATGCCGCTAGTAGTTCAATCTTATATGCAAAAGTTAATCAGGGTCAAATTTATAAGTTAGATATTACGGATATTGATAATGTTATTGAAACTGAACATATCTCAGTTGCTAACAATACTTGGGTTGAACGACCATTTTATTTTGATGGAGAAACTTTTCTTTACATTATTTACAATGGTAACACGAACTCGAGAACATTGTATCAGAAAGTTGGGGATAATGCTCCGGAGCTTATAAGTAACATAGATTGTTGTTATGTTCCAGTATTGATTAACAATAAAGTAGTAGTAATTGATAATGAAAGAATATCTGATTTTGTAGATGGTCAAATAACAAATGAACGATATTTCGGAAATTCATTCAGAATCAATAATGAAAGACTTGTTTTTTATAATAATGAAATATATGCTTTTAATACAAATGACAATAATCAACCTGGTAAGCTTATTATTACAGATGATCAAGTAACCTTTGAGTCACTTGAAATTTCAGAAGATTCACAAATACAATTTTTTGATTTTGATAAAATTAATGGAAATTTAATTACTCAAAATTATGAGTATGTTAATAATAATAGTTCATATACAATTAGTTCTTATCAGTTAAGTCCACAAATAAAGATTGCCTCAGGACAAACAACAGGAAGTATTTTGATAAACGGAGAAGATGACACGTTATATGAATTTACCGAATCACTGATAGTTCAGGCCGGAACTCCTGTAAATGGAATATTTTCAGATAACCTGATAACAGAAGGAGTTGCTAATCCTGTAACTCTAGAGCTTACAGACAATGATGCATTATCTGAGGTTACCTATGCATTTTCATCACCAACCATTCAAGAATTCCCATATGAAGATGTTACTTTAACAGCAACCTTATCTGCTATTAGTGGAGTAGATGTAACCATTCCTTTTACACTTTCAGACAACGCTTCAACTGCTGTTGAGGTATTGTCTACAGAGATTGTAGTGCTAGCAGGTCAACAAACAGGAAGTATAACAGTTTCAACCACAGAAGATTTAGATGATGATGTTGTTGAAATTTTAGAGCCAATTGTATTCACGTTTGGTACTATTACTAATGCAACAAGTGAAGTTACAGACATTACTTTAAACTTAGAGAGTGATGATAACCCAATGATAACTTCTATTACTACAACAGGAGATGTAACGTCTCAAGATGAAGACGGATCTTTCGAGATAACAGCCTCTATCGATTTACCAACTTCAAAAGAGGTTACCATTCCGTTTGCCTTATCAGGAGACGCAATTTTTAATGAAGACTACACCGTTAGCTTTGATTCTGAGGGAGAAAAGTCTGTGATTTATGATTCTGGAAGCCAGTCTTTTGGAATAATGAAAATTTTACCAAACGGAAAATATATATTTTTATATGAGAGAACATTAAGAATATACAACCCAGAAGATGATAGTTTAATTACCAAAGAATTAGGTAATTATTATGAAGGAAATAGTGGTATTGGTGTTATTAATAATACATCTTTTTATGCAAGAATAAATTATCCAGGAACTATATATAAAGTAGATTTTTCTGACTTAGATGCAATTATTGAAACAGACTATACCTCTTTAGGTTCTGACCTTAGGATAGACGGTTCATTTACTCTATCAGGAGAAACTTTGTATTACAATGTTTATAATAATAATTCAAATCAACATACTCAATTTAAAAAAGTAGGTGATGCAGATCCAGAAATCATAGGTACATTAAACGATTCACCAAAAATTATAGATGTAAACAATAAAACATATTTTCTTGGAAATGAATGGTTTATTGAATATAAAGGTGAGGTAATAACCAATAATGATCGAATTTGGTTTAACACTAATAATTTAAGGATAAATCGTAATAATTTGGAAGTATATAATAATGAAATATATACCATAAACGAGCAAAGTAATAATCAACCAGGAAAGTTATCAATTTTAGATAATCAGGTTTCTTTTAACCCACTTCCAGTGTCAGAAACTGCTTCAATAAATTATCTAGATATAGATCCTACAAACGGAAATTTAATTCTTCAAGTATTTGATTTTACAAACTCAAACAGCTCATACAGAGTAAACTCATACCAATTAGCACCGCAGTTAAAAATTGCTGCTGGTGAAACCACTGGAGCATTTACTTTAACAGGAAAAGATGATAATTTATTTGAACTTACAGAGTCATTAATAGTGTTGCCAAGTGCTGCAAATAATGCTACATATAGTGATGATTTACTCACTAATGGCATACCAAATCCGTTAGCTTTAGAGCTAACAGATAATGATGAATTATCTGAGGTGGTATTTGAACTTTCTTCACCAACAATTGACGAAAATTCGTCAACTACGGTTACTCTAACAGCATCAACAGTTTCCGGAGCAGAAGTTATTATTCCATTCACATTATCTGATGATGAATTGTCTGCAGTATTAGATGAAGAATATATTATACTTGATGATGTTAGGCAGATTGTAATACCTGCAAACGGTAATTCGGGTAGTATTACAATTTCTACTGCAGGATTATTTGATGATGCGGTTGAGATTTTAGAACCGATAATTTTCACTTTTGGAGATGTAGTAAATGCAACTACTGAAACTCAAGATGCTACATTATATATTGTAAGTGATGATGATCCTAGTTTTACAGGAATTACAGTTTCTAAAAATGAATTTGCAGAACATGAATCTTCAACTGTAACGGCAAATATTGATGTTCCTGCCTCTAGAGATGTAAATGTAGATTTAACATTTACAGGAACAGCTACCAATAATTTAGATTACATTGCTAATTTTGATAACGAGGGAAAAAAATCGTTAATCAAAAATATTGGAAATGAAAGTTACGGGACTACACAATTACTTCCTGATGGGAGATTTGTATTCTTAAGAGAAAGGTCCTTAAGAATATATGATCCAGAGGATGACACTACAATTGAAAAAGAGCTGACTAACTACTATTGGTACGATAGAGGACTAGTAGCTTTAAATAATAACATATTATATGCTGGAAATGGTGAAAATATATATGAGATAGACATATCAAACCCTGATGCAATTTCTGAAACGTCTTATATTTCCTTTCAGAATAATACTGATTTTCAGCATCATATCAGTCTTAGTGGAAATATATTTATATATCAAGTGTATGACGGCAATGACTCCTCAAACAACCGAAAAGTTTTTAGAAAAATCGGAGATGCCGACCCAGAAATAATCTATCAAGGAGATAGATGTTGCTTTGCTCATATTATGGTAGGTGATAAAATTTATGCAATTGGTGATTACCAAATGTTTGAATTAATTGATGGTGAATATGTAAATGAAAGATATTATAATAATGACAGACTCAATTCACAAAAGACGGTTGTTTACAATAATGAAATTTATTCAATAAGTAGTGAACTAAATACTGTCGTTAAATTGGTATTAGAAGATACTATTTCTGATGGTCCTGATGGTAATCCTGAAGTCAATTATAATGTAACTTTTGAACCACTTCCTATTTCTGAAGATAAACAAATACAATATTTTAATTTTGATTCTTCTGGAAATTTAATTTCTTATAATTATGAGTATGTGAATGGAAATTACAGTTTTGAATTAAGTAAATATCAGATAATTCCTCAAGTGACTATTTTAGCAGGGGAAACATCTGGGTCATTAACATTAAATGGAATAGAAGATGAATTAAATAGCCCTGGTGAGGAAACTGATGAAACGATTGTTTTAAATTTCCAAACTCCTACTAGAGCAGTTTTAACCTCAGATGAATTAATAGATAATATCACGTTAACACTACTTAATAACGAGATAGATCTTGTAGAAGATGTAGATGCATTAGTAAATGTACCTCCTTTAAGTTTCTCTTCAGTAGCCTGGGGAGATTATGACAGAGATGGAGATCAAGATATGGCTATTATGGGTAGAGGAATAGAAGATGGAGTTATTACTCGTTTGTATGAAAATGTAGATGGAGTATTTGTAAATAACAATCCAGATGCATTTGATTCTCGATATGATGGAGACTTAATATGGGTAGATTATAACAAAGACGGTTATATAGACTTAATAGTATCTGGGTTAGATAATAATGATAATCCAGCGACAACTATTTATGAAAATCAAGAAGGAACATTTGTGCCAAGTACAGAATTATTTTTGCCAAATTTATTTGGGACTTCCATGGATTCTGGAGATTTAGATAATGATGGTGATATTGATTTTGTTATCAATGGAATTGAAATTGTAAATGGAGTAAATACTTGGAGAAAGTATATTTATTTAAGGGAAGAAAATACGCTGGTTAAAGAAGAAGACTTTAATAACCAATTTAACTCGGATAATGGAGTAAAAAATGGATCGGTAATCATTGCCGATAACCAATTTGATGGTGACTTAGATATTATTATCGTAGGAGAAACTGATTCTAGGAATCAAATAAATACGTTAATTAATAAACAATGTGAGAATGATTGGGATTGTAATAATTACAATGGCATAACCAACTTAAATTTTTCTTCTACAGCTTTATTCGGAAACTATATATATTATATGGGGCAAATAGATAATGATGATGGAGATATGAAAATTTACAGAAGATCTTTAACTTCAAATTCAGAGGAAGAATTATACACTATAGACGCTTTAATTAAGGGTTCAATAGCAGTCGCAGATTATAATAATGATGGCAAACCAGATATGTTGATAACCGGTGAAAATGAAGATGCAGAATCAATTACTAAATTATATGATGGTGTAAATGCTAATTACAACATGGCAGATTCATCCTCATTTAAAGAGAATACAGAAGTAAACCTTGTAGGTCTGAGGAACTCAACTGCTAAATGGGTAGATTATGATGTAGATGGAGATTTAGATTTATTTATTTCTGGGACTTCAGACGAAGGTGAGTTCACTAAAATATACAGAACAGATCTACTTAATAAAACAAATACGCCATCCTCTGTGGTTACAGGTTTACTTTTTGAAGATTTAGGTTATGGAAAAGTAAAACTATCATGGGATGCGCCAAATGATGATTTTTCTTCAAATCTTGGTTATGTAATTAGATTAGCTACATCAGAGGGAGGTTCTGAGATTTCTAATACAGAAAGTAATTTAGAGACAGGACAAAGATTAATTACCAAATCACCAGTCATATATAACAATAGTTATGAAACTTTACTGGATCCAGGTTTATACTACTGGTCTGTTCAATCTGTTGATGATGGTTTAAAGGGTAGTCAGTTTTCTGAAGAGAATTCATTTACACTAACTTATCAGTGGAAAGAACTTAATCAAGGTGGAATTATAGATAGATCAATAAATGCTTTTGGAAAGCCTATAGTAAAATTGATAGATATTGATTCTGATAACGATATGGATTTAATTTATGGGTCAAAGGATAATAATAATGATATTCAGATTTTTAAATTAGGCACAAAAAAGTTTTTATTTGAGGAGAATTTAAATAATACACGTAGTATTTCTGATATTAAATTCTATGATTTTAATGGAGATGACATTCAAGATGTTTTAATAAATACCTGGGATAAAAATAGTAGTCAAGGATCATTTAAACTTTACAATACAAATAGTGAAAATGATCAGATTTTTTATGAGGATTTTTATGCACCAGGATTATTCCAATCAAAAGTTGAGTTAATCGATATTAATAATGATGGTATTAAAGAAGTAGTTCATATTGGTAGAACCAATTCAGAATCTAATTCTCAATTAAAAGTTCATGTATATGAACAAGAAAATGGATCTTTAAACCCAAATTTCACAGATATATCAACTCAGTTTGGTTTGTTAAAGTCAGGATCATTTGCCTTTGGTAATGCTGATGGTGATTCAGATATTGACTTTGCTATTACTGGTTTAACCAATCAAGGGATAATCAGTAATTTATATGAAAATCAAACGTTATCTACAGATGTTATAGATCCAATATTTACTGAAACCGTTTCAGAATTTCCTAGCGCAGAAGACAGTACTCTAGATTTCTTTGATTATGATGGTGATGGAGACCTAGATATAGCAATAACAGGACAAGGTATCTCAGGTCCTATGTTCAAGATTTTATCAAATAACGGTTTAACTGGCCCAGATCTCCAATTTGAAGAAGTATCCAATACAGGTTTAATCCCTATTAGAGAGGCTAATTTAGATTTTGGAGATTACAATAGCGATGGGTATACAGATATTCTATACTCTGGGAAAGTTTCAGGTCAGGGACAAATAACAAAACTTGTTGAATTTAATCCTAATTCACAGACTTATGTTGAAAGTGATTTTGATTTATCTGACATTATTAATGCATCCATAGCATTTGGTGATATAGATGGTGATAATGATTTAGATTTTGCAATTGCAGGAGAGAGTGTTTCTAATCCTGGACAGAGTATTATCAAAACGTATTTAAATCAAAGAGACCAATCTGCTGCAGTAATTGAAAATTTAGGTGGTAGAGTTGACGAAGAGGAATTTATTGTAAATCAAAGACCTTCAAAACCAACTGAATTAACCACAGAGGTTTTGGGTTATAATGGCGATTCTAATACGTATAAAGTTAAATTTAGTTGGGATTCAGGTGATGACGAATCTACTCCAAAAGAGGGTTTAACTAGTGCGCTTAAAATTGTTGATTCAGATAGTGGTAAAGATGTTATGACTATAAATTCATTAGATAATGGATATAGAACATCTGCAGGAAAAGGAAATGTAGAACACCAAACAGAATGGATTATTAATTTACCTGACCTACCTGACAACAAATCATATAATTGGACAGTTCAAACTATAGATGCTGCTTTTAGTGGATCAGAACTTGCACCTGTTCAAGAATTAGATGTAGATATAATCAAATTAGGAGATAGTAACGGAGATTTTGAAGTTACCGTTTTAGATTTAGTGACAGATGTTGATTATATTTTAGGAAATGTCCCAAGTCCATTTGTTTTTGAGGCTGCAGATGTAAATAATGATGAAGCTATAAATGTTTTAGATATAACAGCTACTGTAGACATTATTCTAGATCCAGATAGCACTAGATCAAGAGGAGCATCCTCTGGCTCAGTAGATTATTATCCGAGCTCTGCAATTGGAAGTGCATTTTTTACTTGGGAAGGAAATGACTTGTATGTTGAATCTGAATATAATATAGGAGGAATTCAATTATCTTTTGATACTGATTTTGAATACCAATTATCTGGTGACTTAACATCTATTGAATCATTAGATTTTGTAACTGATAATTCCAGATCACTCATGTTGTATAGTTTCAATAATACAATTATTGCAAACTCTAAAACTAAATTATTAACAAGAATTGATAATTCTAAAGGTATAAACGAAGATAAAATTATAGTTGGAACTATAAATGGAGAAAGATTAAACGGGTTCTTAAAATCAAGCGATATGGAGAATCAGGAATTTGAATTATTTAGTCTATATCCTAATCCATCTGATGGTTTAATTAATTTAGAATACTATTTACCTAACGAAATGGATGTTGTTAATATGCATATTTATGATATGCAAGGAAGATTAGTTTGGTCACAGGAATTAGGTAAAAGTTCAGGGATTATTTCAAATCAACTTAATTTAAATAGGTTGAGTCTTGGGAATTACATACTTTCTATGCATGCCTATGAAAATGGCACATTGAAGCATGTAGCTAATAAGAGATTAATTTTAAAATAATAGTTTGAAAAAGTTTCTTTTAATTTTTGTATTAAGTAGTCAATTATTATTGAGTCAAAATTCAATAAATATTTCTTCGAATCCAGTATCTGTTGATGAAGATTTTTCTATTGGAATAGCATTTTCAAATGCTGATGATATTTCTGCATTTCAGTTTGATCTTCAATTTGATAATAATGCAATGCAATTAAGATCTGGACATTCATTAACTAATCGTGTTGGTAATCACACGATTAGTACAAATGTAATAGGTGATAATATAATAAGAGTTGTAGTAATTTCCTCTACCAATGAAACTATAAATCCAGGAACTGGAACGGTTGTTAATTTAAATTTCACAAGTAATAACGAACCAGGAAACTTTGATATGATTTTTTCAAATGTAGTTTTCTCAGATTCTGGTGGCTCACAAATTTCAATTTCTCCAAATGACAATCAAGTAACCATTTTAGGACCAAAATTTAAATTATTAACAACAAATATAGATTTTGGTAGGGTTTCAAGATCAAGTAATCAAAGTAGAACAATTCAAATTTTAAATGAAGGAAATGAAACGTTAACTATTTTATCACAAAACTTATCTTCTCCCTTATCAATTTCAGAAACTTTTCCTATCAATATTCCTGCGGGTGTTAACTTTTCAATTACTTTAACCCTAGACACAACAGAAAGTCAAGTAATATCTGATCAAACACTTTTTGAGACTAATGATGTTGATGAGTCCAGAGGACTTCAAGAACTTTCAGTTGAAGCTGATATTTATTCAGTTAACGAAATTTATGTAGGTAATAATTCTGGTAATTTAGGTTCAAATATTTTAATACCTGTTTCCATAAATAATATGGATTCATTTACTAGTTTTCAGCTAGATATTACAATTCCCTCAGGAGTAGAATATGTTCAAAATTCAGTTGCTTTGTCAGGTAGAGAAGAAGATCATTCTATATCTGCTGCTGTAATTAATCCAAATACCCTCAGAGTTATCTCATATTCTCCTAATAATTTAAACTTCAATTCAACGTCAGGTGAAGTTTTTAGTTTTTCTTTGTTACCGGTTTCAAATTCAGGATATCATCCTTTAGATATTTCAAATTCAATAATTTCTAATTTAGATTTAGGAGATGTTATTTCTGATGTATATTCAGGATATATTACTATCAATGCACCATTACTAAACGTTAATTCTACTTTAGATTTTGGTAGAGTTCCATTATCAATATCAACTGATAAAAATATTTCTATAGCCAATATTGGAGATTCAAACTTAATTATAAATCAAATAGTTTATGAATCATCTTTACTCTCGGGTTCATTAGAGGCACCACTTACACTTGCTAATGGGCAGGATACTGAAATGGTTGTAACTTTTACCCCCGAGTCTGTAGGTCAGTTTTCAAGTTCAATATTAATTAATCACAATAGTGCTGAAAATCAGAATACTATTCAAGTTACTGCAGATGTCTTTTCCCCTAATTATTTATATATAGAAGATAAGTCTGTAAATAGAGATAATGATTATATAATTAATCTTGGAATTTCTAACAACGATGAAATTAGAGCCATACAATTTGATATTAATATTCCTGACGGATTTGTTTTTGATTATCAAAATGTTCAAGGATTGAATTCTTTGAATGATTTTACCATTTCAAATTCAGATTTAGGAAATGGAAATTATCGTTTTGTGATTTATAATTTAGGAAGCACTATAATTCCAACTGGATCAAATTTATTATTAGACTTACCTATATATGTAAATAGTTCCATCCCTTTAGGAGATTATAATTTTGAAATATCAAACATAACACTCTCGGATGCTTCTAATTCAGATGTTTCTAGTGAATCAGTTGAGGTAGGTGTCATTACCGTTACAGATGAAGTATTAGATATTTTAACTCAGCAGTTAAATGAAATTAATGGATACCCCAACCCTTTTCATTCTTACTATATAATAAATAATCCTATTCCAATAGAGATTGAAATATATGATGTAAATGGTCGTGTATTTATAAATAAGTATCTTGAAGTCGGTCAAAATATAATAAATACCTCTCATCTTTCCTCAGGTTTTTATTTAATCAAACTTACTCATAAGAATAGAAAAAAAGTAGACATACTCATAAAAAAATAATCTTTTATGAGTGTGTTAAAAACCTCACTGTTTATTTTTTAATTCTTCAGTAATTATTTTTATAAGTTCATCAATTTTTTCAATATAAAAATTCTCTGTTATGTATTGTAGAGATGTAATTTGTTGGTCAAGAATTTTCTTAAAAGTTTGATCATTTAATTTTGATTTTACAAATTCTGAATCAACAAAATTACTAGTGTCACTTGGAAATTGATTGAAAAAATAATCATTTACTCTTTTGTCTATGAAGAATTTATGTTCATCTTCTAATTCTTTATAAATAGAATAGTACACTTCATAGAAATTAACAAGTTTAGACCTCAATTTACTATTTGAAATTAAATTTAATTTTCCACTTGATTTAAGACTAATATATTCTGAATTCATTTTGTAATGAACATAGGGTCCGAAATGAAACTTTAAAGAGTCTAGATTATCTGTTTTATTGTTATATAAAATATCAATCAAATATTTTCTAGTATAACTATATCTTTTTTTAAAATCCTCTAAAACATATTTTTCAGTTTGTAAGTCTCTCTTTACTATTTTTAGGGCTTTAACACCGTTATCTTGTTTCAGTTGGTTTAAATCCCAATTGTTTATATAAACAGCTATTAAAATACCAATTACAACTAGAATAATCTCACCAATAGAATACGCTAAATAATTTCTAATTTTTCGAGAATTAATAAATTTCTTTTTATCTTTTTTAAAAAGTCTAATCATATTTTTTATGTATAAATTTTTTCCGCAAATTTTTTGTAATAACTAAATTATAAAATAAATAATAAATAATTTTAATATTCATGTGTTTAGATTTATTGTGCCAACGGAAATTGTAAAGAAGTAGTTGGTTTTTTTGTTGTTAGCTTTTCATAAACACAAAAATCATCTCCCAATAAACCCCTTATAAAACAAAAAATCCGAAAAAGAATGTTCGGATTTTTTTAGGCACCTTTCAATAGACTACTTATTATTAATATTTAGTTCTAACTCAAATTTATTTTAAAAAAAAACAGGTATTTATACGTGTTATGTGAAATAGAATTATTAATTAATTTTGGAAAAAAAATTAACCCCTTATCATGAAAAAGATTACCCTACCATTTATGATGATGATACTAACAATAGTATCATTCTCTCAAACTTCAATTACAGATTCTAATTTTCAGGATGCACTAAAAATTAGTTAGACCTATAACTTTTTGATGGGATGTATTTGTCAAGTGAAAGGGCCCCTGATCAACTACTAAATAACTTTATTTTTTTATCAATCAACTTATTTTAAAGTTGATGGAAACTCTCAATTTTAACTCCTCAAAAAGTGCGAGGGTGCACGTTCTTTGACTACGTAAAACTACTATTTGGTAACCGATGATTTTCCGTTTTTTACGAATTGCTTAAAGGGGAGTGCAAATTCTTGATCAGAGAATCCGAATTGTAGTTTTTATGGTGTACAATTCTTAAAGATTTCATTGTTGTCTTAAATACCAAATATCACTTCGCATTCCACCGCAATACCGCGTCTCGTACTCGCCTGCCGAGCTGCTCGCCCTTTTTTGAAAACAGATCATCCCTTTCCGGGTAACCCTTCAA
>Ga0209094_1001279_pt1 | contig 14833 bp, 15 predicted proteins | sample COGITO_mtgs_1004_2_FD_184790 | JGI IMG/M metagenome (GOLD analysis project Ga0209094, IMG submission 184790) | Pelagic marine microbial communities from North Sea - COGITO_mtgs_100430 (SPAdes) (version 2) | ecosystem: Environmental > Aquatic > Marine > Epipelagic ...
ACCAAAGTTTAAAGATACTGAAAAGGTAGCAAAAATACTTAATAAAGATATAAATGATGTTGCTAATTTTCTAAAAAAACATAAACTTGACGCAGACGATTTATTAGATGTTATTGAAACGGGTGGTAGAAGATACTCACTTGCAATCATAGCAGCTATGAAAGGTAATCGTAAAGCATTAAGACAATTAGACGATTTATTAGGATTTTTATAAACAAGAAGAAAGAGAGTAAAGGTTGTTAAAAGTACAGATTCGTAAGGGTCAATCAGTAGAAAAAGCACTAAAAATATTCAAACGAAAAGTAAAAGACTCAGGTATTATGTTTGAATTAAAAGAACGTTCTTTTTACAAAAAACCATCAGCGTTAAAAAGAGAACAAACAAATAAAGCAAAACTACGAACCAAATACGAAAAATTAAAAAATCAAGAAGATTAAAATAAATACACACTTTGTGTGATATTTTTTTAAAACTTGATACTTATTATTAAATAAATACACTATCGTACTTATCGTACATCATATAGTGTAACCGATTAAAACTAATCTAATTATAGTTCCAAATAACTATATTGAATCCAACGGAGAAAAACATAATGGATGACTTATTAAGAGAAGCTATTGCTGACGCAAAATCAGTTCGTGAAACTGCACTTGCAAACGCTAAGATAGCACTTGAGGAAGCATTTACACCACGTTTACAATCTATGTTGTCAAAGAAAATCCAATCTGAAATGGAAGATTCCGATGAAGAAATGGAAGACGCTGAAGAAATGAGAGATTCTGAAGAAGGTATGCACGATGAAGAAGAAGGTATGCACGACGCAGAAGAAGAAATGGACACAGATGAAATGGAAGATTCTGAAGAAGGTATGCACGATGAAGAAGAAGGTATGCACGACGCAGAAGAAGAAATGGAAGAAGTCGAAGACAAAGATGAAGAAGACGCCGAGGAAATGAGAGAAGACGAAGACGCAGAAGAAGAAGACTCAGTAGAGGAAACTGAAGATGCTGAAGAAGAAGACTCAGAAGAAATGAGAGAAGAAGAAACTGAAGAAGAGGACGAATTAGACCTTGAATCAGTTCTTGCAGAACTTGAAAAAGACCTTGACGACGAAGACCAAGTTGACGAAATGGAAGACAAAGAAGAAGAAGAAAAAGTCGATGAAAACGACGTATCTTCTGAAATCGGAAAAGCCGACAACAAAGTAGCTGATAAAGCTAACGATTCATCATCAGTAGGACAAGGACCAGAATCTGAAGGTTCTGACAAGAAAGCCGGAGACGAGCTTTCAGACCACGATACGGTTAAAGAGTCAGAAGACAAAGAAGAAGAAGACCTTGACTTAGACGAAGTATTAAGAGCACTTACTGAAGAAGACAAAGAAGAAGAAGACGCGGAAGAGAATGAAAAACTCAAAGCAGAGATTAAAGAACATCGTGAAGTAATACACTTTATGAGAAGTAAATTAAACGAAGTTAATTTATTGAACGCAAAACTATTGTTCTCGAACAAATTGTTCAGAGCATTTGGATTGAATAACAACCAGAAACTAAAAGTTGTAGAAAACTTTGACAGAACTAAAAACCTAAGAGAAGTTAAATTGGTTTACGCTACATTAGCAGAATCATTTAAAAGACCAACAAAGTTAAGTGAGTCAGTTTCTAAAGGTTCAAGTTCAAAACCAACTCGTTCTACAAAACCAGCGAAAGCAGAGGTATTGTCAGAAGGAGCAGAGTTAAAAGCAAGATTCAAGAAATTAGCAAACATACTTTAGGAGACTAAGAAATGAGTAAATTAAATTCAATTGAAACTTTGATGGACGGACATAATCCACAAAGACAATTATTAGAACAAACTCGTCAGTTAGTATCTAAATGGGAACCAACAGGTTTATTAGAAGGTATGGAAGAAGAAAACAAAAGACACGGAATGGCAGTATTGCTTGAAAACCAAGCAGGTCAGCTAATCCAAGAAGCATCAGTTACTGGTGGACAAAACGCAGAAGAGTGGAGCGGTGTAGCTTTACCATTAGTTCGTAGAATTTTTGGTGAGTTAGCAGCTCAAGACTTTGTGTCAGTTCAACCTATGAACTTACCTTCAGGTCTTATTTTCTATCTTGACTTCAAATATGGAACTGCACAAACAGGTAACCATACAGAAAACTCAGATGTATATGGTAATACATCAGGGTCTAACGTAGACGCAAGCGGCGGTTTATACGGCGCAGGAAAATTCGGATACTCAATCAACGACAAATCAACTGATTCCCTAGCAATTCACGCATCAAACATTGATGCTGATGAATTCACATCGGGTTCAGTTTCTTTCGAAGATGTAGCATTCGAACCAGACCTATCAGCTTCAGTATCATTAGGTGCTAATGCAGATAATGGTCTTGTGAAGATTACAACATCAACATTAGCATACACAAATGCTGATACAGACGGAGTTAGAGCATTCTCTATCTCAGGTTCTGGTTTTGATGAATTCTTCCCAGCACATACTAAATTCGATGCGGTTAATAGTCGCATTAGTTTTGTTGTTAAAAAATCAGTAGCAACAAAACCGCTTAACGCAGTGATTAAATATCACGCACAACCAGCAACAAATTACACAAGAACTGATTTTGAAGCATCAGCAGCTAATGTTGACGCAAACCCTGAAACTGATATTGATATACCAGAATTAGACATTGCGTTAAAGAGCATTCCAATCATCGCTAAAACTCGTAAGTTAAAAGCAGTTTGGACTCCAGAATTAGCTCAAGACCTTAACGCTTACCATTCAGTAGACGCAGAAGCAGAATTAACATCATTACTTTCTGAGTACATTTCTATGGAAATTGACTTAGAAATTCTTGATATGTTGATGTCAAACGCTTCAGCTAAAACTGAAAACTGGTCAGCAAGAGTAGGATTTGAGTATGATTCAGCTACTGGAGTATTTGCAGAATCATCAGGTGAGTCAAATGCTTACACAAAAGGTGACTGGTTCCAAACACTTGGAAACAAAATCCAATCAGTAAGTAACGCAATTCATCAGAAAACACTAAGAGGTGGAGCTAACTTTATAGTAGTATCACCAGAAACTGCAACAATCCTTGAATCAATTCCAGGATATGCAACAGGTGCTGATGGCGATGCAACGAGCAACCAGTTCGCTATGGGTGTTCAAAAGGTAGGGGCGATTAACAACAGATACACTGTTTACAAAAACCCATATATGTTAGAAAACCAAATCCTTGTAGGTTTCAGAGGAAGTAATTTCTTAGAAACAGGAGCGGTTTACGCACCATATGTACCGTTAATTATGACACCACTTGTATATGACCCGAAAAACTTTACACCACGTAAAGGGGTAATGACAAGATACGCTAAGAAGATGGTTCGTCCGGAATTCTATGGTAAAGTCATAGTTGCAGATGTAGATAAAGTATAATTAAGTAATTAATTAAACTAAATCTTATTTGATTAACAAGAAAAAACCCCTATTAATTTAGGGGTTTTTTCGTTTTATTATACTTATTATTGTATATACAAATAGACTATTAATAGGAGAATTTTAATGGCTCAAGAAGCAATATGGCCAGGGTCGGGTTCCGCAGCAAGTGGTTCCACACCTTTCGGATTATTCGATACAGATTCGGAATTTCAGACCGAAGCACCACAAGTAGCAACTTGGTGTGCAAGAAGATTAGGATACCCAATCGTAGATATAGAATTACAAGACACTCAGTTTTATGCTTGTTTGGAAGAATCTATATCAGAATATTCAGCACAAGTAAATCAATTCAATATTCGTGACAACTTATTACACTTAAGAGGTCAATCAACCAGTTCAAACTTTACACACAAACGAGTAAAATCAACCTTGTCTGAAAATATCTTTATTTCAGAAGAATATGGGCAAGAAGCATTAGTTGGTGGTTCAGTAGAAGTTAAAAGAGCTGCAGTATCGGTTAATTCAGGTAGTCAAACCTACGACTTAAATGAATTAGTGGGTGAAGCGAGTGAATCTGGCGCATCCATTGAAGTTAAAAGAGTTCATTATGAATCAAGACCAGCAATCACAAGATACTTTGACCCATATGCCGGAACAGGTATGGGAACAAATAATATGTTGGACGGATTTGGGTTCGGTAGTTATTCACCAGCAATTACTTTCGTATTACAACCAATCTACGCAGATTTATTAAGAATACAGGCAATTGAACTTAATGACCAGATTAGAAAATCTGCTTATTCGTTTGAAATTCGTAACAATCAATTAAGAGTATTTCCTATTCCAACACAATCAGGTTCATTGTGGATTGAATACATCAAAACAGAAGATAGAGACAATCCATTAAGAACAAGATATAGTGGGTCAGCAGATGTAATATCAGATTACTCAAATGCAAACTACGACTTTATGGTTTATTCAAACATCAATGATGTGGGTAAACAATGGATAAGAAAATATACATTAGCATTAGCAAAAGAATTATTAGGTATTGTTCGTTCTAAATATGGAACTATTCCGATTCCAAATTCAGAAGTTTCATTAGACGGGGATACATTAAGAGCCGAAGCAGCCGCTGAAAAAGAACAATTAATAGAACAATTGAGAGAAAACTTAGAACAAACAAGTCGCAAGGCACTTATGGAAGCACAAAGAGATGAATCTGAATCTCAACAAGAAACTTTAAAGAAAGTTCCATATCCCTTGTACATAGGATAATAAAATGCCACAGAGATTTTACGGAAATAAAGATTTGGCAACATTTGAAAAGTTCAATAGAGAACTTTTAGGTGAACCAAACATTGATGATTGCGGGATAATTGACCAGTTTGTAATTCTTTACAGAACTTCAGTATATGATACAGAAACAAATATGTATGGTGAAGCTTCGGAAGGTAAAGTTTACAAACAAGGTGTAAAACTTCCGTGTATTGTGAACGCAGAAGACTTTGATTTTCAATACAATGACTTCGGACCAGACAACAAACAAAATGTTTCATTTGCATTCCAAAGAGCATATCTCGTAGAAGTAGATTTAAAACCAGATATTGGTGATATAATGAAATGGAACGAGGGTTATTTTGAAGTTGATTCATATAATGAAAATCAATTAGTTGGTGGAGACCCAAACAAATCACACTCAATCGTAGTTCAAGCACATCTAACAAGAATGCCAACTACAAACTTAGAAGAATATAGAGGATTTTAATGTCAAGAAACAAACCAATACCAAGAAGTCAACGACTAACATTTAATCGTGGAGAAAAGATAAGTCGTAATTCACCAGGAGCAACAGATGATGTGAAGAATATATCCGTGGGTATTATGGATATGGACTCTGCTATTATGTATTATTTCAATGAAGTAATCAAACCCGATGTAGAGGTCAATAAAGAAAAAGTTAAAGTTCCTTGTATTTACGCATCACCAGAAAGGTGGAATGCAATTTCAAAACAAGGATTTCTAAGAGATAAGAAAAGGCAAATTATAGTTCCGTTGATTGCATTTAAACGAACAGGTATGAGTCGTAATGATAATATGCCAATTGATAAATTAGATGCGAATGACCCAAAGCATTTTTATACATTTCAAAAAAGATACACACAACAAAATCGATTTGACAAATTTTCAGTTCAGAAAAATTTAGAACCAGGTAGAGAATACTATAATGTTTCTATGCCAGACTATATGAATCTAACATATGAATTTACAATATGGACATCATATATTGAACAAATGAATCGTATCGTAGAAAAAGTTAATTATTCGGACGGAGCATACTGGGGTGAACCAGATAAGATGCGATTTAGAACCCAAATTGAAAGTTTTTCAGACGCATCACAAATAGATGGGGAAAAGTTAATCCAAACTACATTTACTGTAAATCTATATGGATACATTTTACCAGAAACATTTGATAGCAAAACAACAACACAAAAATATTTAACACCTAAAAAACTTATAATTAGAGAAAGCACTGAAAAAACTATCGTTGATGGTAAAGGTGAAACTATTGATTTATCTTCAAATGCAGCAGAGTTTGGTGAAGCAACAAAAGATATATTTAGTATATCAATCACTAATCCATTTACATTAGAACAAGGAACAGGTGTTACATTATCTAATAATGGTTCAAGTTTTGATGGTTCAACACCATTATCACAAACAATATCAATTGGACAAGATGTTTCCACAGACGCTGATGTACAATTCAACACATTAACAGCAAACGAATTAAATATTGGAACAGGAACAACAAAGTTTACAGACGGAGGTATTAGTGGTAGTGTAGCACTTACAGGTTCATTTATAACATCACAAAGTGCAACTATTCTTGGAGATTTAACCGTAACTGGTAGTTTAACATCAGAGATGTTTATCACACAAGTTACAACTCGTTCAGTAGATTTCTCAACAGGTTCAAATGAATTTGGAGATACATTAGACGATAAACACGAATTTACAGGTTCGGTTGACATTACAGGTTCATTTAGTTTAAATGGTTATTCAGTAAATGAAATATCAAATGACTCTACTTTTGTCGACCAAAGTGCAACAGCATTAGTTACGGAGAATGCAATAGCAAACTTTAATGTGTCGACCTTAACAACAGATGAAACAACTTATTTAAGAAAACAATTTTTTAAAACATCGTCAGATGTCATATCTACAAACACCGCAAGTTTTACAGCAACAACAGCTTCTGCACCAAGTGGTGTAACAGCAACTACACTAAATGACTTTGTATTCTTTATCAATGGACAATATATGGAACACGATGCATTAGCAATCAGACAAACAGGTTCAGCATTCCATTTAGAAGTAAATACAACATCAATAGGATATGAATTAGAATCTGATGACGAAATATTAGCAATCGGAAAATTTAATTCATAATGTCAGACTTAATATTTAAACTAAACAATCCACTAATTATTTCATCATCAACTGGTGTAACGACACGAGCAAATGAGAAATTATTTACTTCAAAAGAATTTGACGGATTACAAGATAATTTAATTAACATTGCTATCGGACAAGAAGTAGAAGTTAGTTCAGATGTTAACTTTGATAAAGTAACATTAGCACCAGAAACACTTACGATTGGAACAGGTTCAAGAAATCTTGTTCTTAAAGACGGAATTATATCAGGTAGTTTAAATACTGAAAGTGATTTTATTATTACGGGTAATTATATCCCAGAAGACGGATTAACTTTTAAAGGTGTGTTAAATGCACCAACACAATCATTTACAACAACACAAACTACTCAATCCAACAATACAGGTTCAACAAAGTTTGGAACAGAAGTAGATAGTCATAGTCAAAGATTTACAGGTAGTTTAGATTTAACAGGTTCATTTGATTTAAATCGTACGGTAATGTACACAGGTATTTCCAACGACACTACGACATCAGGTTCAAGTGATAAAGCACTCGTTACTGAAAAAGTGGTGTTTGCTAAACTACAATCGTTAAAGCCAGATAGAGATTATTTAAGAAAATCATTTGTACATACAGGTAGTTTTGTTAATTCTACTACATCAAGTTTTAATGCGATTACAGCTTCGGCTCCAGCTAATTTGTCAAGTACGACTGAAAATGATTTTATGTTTTTTATTAATGGTATGTTAGTAGAAAACGACGCATTACAAATTATACAAAAGACATCAACAAATTTAGAATTACACCTTGATTCAAGTGAGTTAGGATACACAATTCAAGGTTCAGATGAGATAATTGGGTTCGGTAAATTTAATAATTAGATATTTATAGATAGGGAAAATTATGGCAAGAACAAAATCAAAACAACTGGCACCACTATTAACATTTACAACGGCAAGTATAGATGTCGTAAGTGGTTCGTTGATTCCAGATGCCGCAAACCTATATAATGTCGGTAGTTCAACACTACCTTACAATAGTGGTTCATTTCAAAATTTAGATGTATCAAGTACAGGTCAAGTTAAAATTACAAACCTATTTGTATCTGACTTTAGCAGGTTTACAGGTTCAGTAGATGTTAGTGGTTCATTTGATAACTTTCAATTAAAAGAACAAACCACAACACCAACCGTACAAGAAGGTGGAATTATATATAGTGGTAGTAATTTTTATCTGGGATTTGATTAAATTCAAACCTAAAATTTAATTTCGTTATATTTATATATATAAAATAATATTGTCTACTAAAGGAGAAATAAAATGGCAAGTTGGAAAAAAGTTATTGTTAGTGGTTCACAAGCTGAACTATCAACACTAACATTAGATACCGCACTACCAGTCGCACAGGGTGGTATAGGTGCAACATCAATAACTGATAAAGCAGTATTGATATCACAAGATAGTGGAACTGACGCTATTGGTTCAGTCGCACTAACTACAAATGGACAATTAATTATTGGTGGTGCAGACGGACCTGCAGCAGCAACAATTACAGGTACATCAGATGAAATTACCGTAACAAACGGAGCAAACTCAGTTACATTGAGTTTACCAGATGATGTAACCATTGGGCAAGATTTAACTATAACAAGAGATGTTACTTCTATCGTTGATATTAACGATATGAGAGATATCGTCGCTTCAAGAAACATTACAAATAGTGGTTCCGTAGCAGATTCACACATCACGGGTTCTATGACTGGTTCCTTTACAGGAGATGGTTCAGGATTGAGTGGTGTAGCAGGAAGTTTCCCAACAACACCGGAAACAGGTGTATCTCACGACGCACTTAAATTTAATGTAAGTGACGGAGCAACAAAATTTATATCAGGTTCCAACTTTGCAGAATATCTATTCGGTAAAGTAAGTGGAGATGCGGCAGTAGCAGCAGGTGGTGCTTTAACAATCGCAGCAAACTCAGTTGAAGGAACAATGTTGAATACAAATTCAGCAGACACATCAACAATAGAACTATCAAGTGATACATTATCAGTATTGAAAGTTCCAAACGCACTTACCGTTGATAACGCAACAATCCAATTAAATAGTGGAACAACATTTGACGGAAGTGGAGCAAAAACAATCGCTATTAAAGACGGAGGTGTTGACGCTGACGCATTAGCAGCCGCAGTAGCCGGAGATGGTTTAACTGGTGGTGGAGGTTCTGCATTAGCAGTTGGAGCAGGAACTGGTATTGATGTAGCAGCAAATGAAATTTCAGTAGATGTATCTGACTTTATGGCTAATGGTTCAAACAATAGAATTATAACCGCAACCGGAACAGACGCACAAAATGCAGAAGCAAACCTAACATTTGACGGAACTACTTTAAATGTTGGAGGTGCAGCAATCATTACGGGTAATTTAACGGTAAATGGTTCAACAACATCTATATCATCATCTAATTTGTTAATCGCTGATAGATTTGCACTATTCAATAGTGGTTCATCAGCAACAGGTGATGGTGGTTTCTTAGTAGGTAGTGGTTCAGCAGGTAGTGGTAGTGCATTTATCTTTGATGACTCAGCAGATAGATTCGGTGTTCAAGTTGATACACAACTCGGACAAGACGCTATTGCTGGTGTACCGGAAGCATATAATTCATTATATGTTTTAACTGCAAATACAGGTTCAGCAACTTACGCAGTTAAAGGAAACATAAAAATAGATGACGGAACAGAAGATATATTCATATATTCATAAGATGAATGATAAGGGTTATTATGGGATTAATAGATAAGGTAAAGACTGACGCCAACGCACCAAGCGATGGCGTCAAACTCTCTAAAGATGAAACAGAATTTATATTATATGTGATTCAAGAAAGTATGATACCAGGAAAAAAATTACTTGAAGCAGTCAAAGTAGTTGAAAAACTTCAAGATAATTATAAAAGATTAAGTAAATAACTTTATTGGCCTTGTGTGGCAACAAGGAAGTGGGCTCAACGAGTAACCAACCATAAGGAGAAAAAATAAATGCCAAGTTGGAAAAAAGTAATTACAAGTGGAAGTGCAGCTTCCCTTTCAAGTATCACTACATCTGGTGATGTAACCTCTGGTGGAACATTAACAATATCAGACTCAACACCAACATTAAATTTCTACGATACTGATGATTCAGCAATTAGAGGATTTATCCAATGGGACGGAACAGCAGGTTCAATCGACTCCGATTCAACACTAACTTTACGAGCAAACAATACATCTGGTGCAAGAATAGAATTAACAAGCGCAAATGGTATTACAAAATTTTACAATGGTTCTACTGCTTATGCACAACTTGATGGTACTGGAACAGACTTAGAATTAAAAAGTTTAGTGTCTAATGCATCATTTACTCTACGAGGAAATGATGGTGGTAGTGAAATTGATATGTTGGCATTTGATGTAGCCGGTGGTGGAGACGCAAGATTTAGACAAGATGTTATTGCATTCTATTCATCAGACAAAAGACTTAAAGACAATATCGTTCGTATAGAAAATCCATTAGAAAAGGTTGGTAAAATAGGTGGTTATACATTTGATTGGAACGACAATCAAGAAACTTATACAGGAAAAGATGTCGGTGTAATCGCACAAGAAATCCAAGAAGTTCTACCAGAACTCGTAACCGAAAGAGATAATGGATACTTAGCAGTCAAGTATGAAAAAATCGTTCCATTATTAATCGAATCAATCAAAGAATTAAAACAAGAAGTTGATGATATCAAACAAAAATGTGATTGTTTGAACAAATAGTTTTATATTTATTACTAAACAAAAACAGGAGTTATAATGGCAAAAAAATCTAAAACAATAAAATTCACAAAAACCGAAATGGAAGCATTGAATAATTTAAAAGGTGCTTATTCATTTATTGAATCTTCATTGGGTAATTTAGAAATTCAACGTTTAACAACTGAACAAGCATTAGAATCTATCGAAACTAAAAAAATTCGTTTAGAAGCTCAATATGTTCAAGAACAAGCAAATGAATCTAAATTACTTAGTCAATTAAATGAAAAGTATGGTGCAGGTAATTTAGACATAAATACTGGTGAATTTACACCATATAAGTAATTATTTTACCCAATCAAAGCATTTTGGGAGTTAAGGATTATATTTATAGTAGTATAATTATCCACAAGATAGTAAAAATAGGAGAAAGAAAATGGCCGAACGAATAGTAAGCCCTGGTGTTTTCACCAGAGAAAAAGATTTATCTTTCTTGCCTGAAGGAATAGGGGAAATTGGAGCAGCATTAATCGGACCAACAGATATGGGTCCAGCATTTGTTCCAACCGCAATTAGAAATTTAGGTGAGTTTGAGAAAATTTTCGGAAAAGAAAATCAAGATTTTTATGTTCCTTTCACTGCAAAACAATATTTGAAAAGTGCAGGAACCGTAACAATCGTGAGAGTTTTACATTTAGGAGGATATGCAAACGATAGTGTTGTGTTGACCATTAGTGGTTCACAAGGACACAAAGTCGCTGCAGTTCTAAAACCTTCAAGGGGTGCAACAGACCCAGACGCAGTAGATTTGACTGGTACTACAAGTGCTTCACTTAGTGTTCCAGGTGGAACCAAAGACTCATTTGTATTGAATGTTGATGCAAATAACGCAGGAAGTACATCAGCGTTTACATTATCATTTGATTCAAGTTCAGCAAACTACATAACAAAAGTATTTAGTGAAAATGCACAAGATACAAAACAACCACTTTATGTGTATTCTAATTTCCAAAACACAACAAATGCTGCATCAGCAGCTGACATTGTGAAAATAGCAGCAACTGGTAGTACGGTTCAAGAAGACGAGGCATTTAACTTTGACTTCAAAGTAGCACATACACCAGCTATTCAATCACAATTAGTAAATGGAGCAAGAACTTCATTGTTTAGAGTTGCTACATTAGCACACGGAACTAACCAGAATACTAAATATCGTATTGGTGTATCAAATGTTAAGAGAGCAGTTGATGTAGCCGGTAGTGATTATGGTTCGTTTGATTTACAAGTAATCGTAAATAACCCAGGTCAAAATGATGACGGAATCGTATTAGAAAACTTTTCTAATCTAAACCTTGACCCAGATTCTGATAACTATGTAGTTAGAAGAGTTGGTGATAGATTTATCACGATTGACTCAAATGGTAAGTTAACCACTAATGGTGATTATCCAAATGAATCATCTTACATTAGAATAACTGGTCCGACAATTACAAGTGTTTCAACAGAAGCATCTTCATTGAGAGACTTAGAAGCTATACCAGAGGAATTAGTTCCTATGGGATTTGGAGCAGTATTGCAACCAAACCTTATTCAAACAGTAAGTGCTTCATATAGTGGTTCACATTCGGACGCATCTATGCCAAGTGCTTCATATGTTGGAACAACAAGTGGTACTGGACAGAAAAACTCTCGTGGAACATACGACCAAAATGTATATTATGGTTTTGATTTCGCAAGTGTTGATAGTAAACAATACTTAGCACCATTACCAACAGGTGCAGTAGTCGGTAACAATATCACAATGAGTTTAGAAGACGCATTCGGTAATGACGACGCATCAACATTGGGAGCAACATACGCTAGTGGAACGCAAAACTTAGCATTAGGAGTTGCAGACCACAGACAATTGAAGTTTGCAGTTCCTTTCCAAGGTGGATTTGATGGTTCAGACCCAGCATTGGAAAACAAAAAAGGAACAGACATTACATCAACCAACACACAAGGATTTGATTTATCAAGTGCAAGTGCAAGTGGTTCAGTAGCATACAAAAGAGCTATAAATGCAGTGTCTAATCCAGATGAATTTGATATTAACTTGTTAGCAATTCCAGGTGCTATTCATCAATTACATTCAAGTGTAACAAACCATGCAATTGATAAGATTGAAGATAGAGCAGATTGTTTCTTTATCTTAGATGGTTCACAATACGGAAGAACAATACAAGGAGCTATTGATGATGTAAAAACATTAGATAGTAATTATGTAGCTACATATTATCCTTGGGTTAAGATTCTTGATGAGAACAAAAACAAACCTACTTGGGTTCCACCTTCAGTAGTTCTACCAGGTGTTTATTCAAACAATGATAGAATTGGACAAGAGTGGTTCGCACCAGCAGGATTGAATCGTGGTGGTTTAACAGAAGTATTAGAAGCACAAACAAGACTAACCAACTTGGAAAGAGATGATTTATACGAAAATCGTATTAATCCTATCGCAACTTTCCCAGGTCAAGGTGTAGTAGTGTTTGGACAGAAAACACTTCAAGGTAAACCAAGTGCATTAGACAGAATCAATGTAAGAAGATTATTGATTAACTTGAGAAAGTTCATCGCATCATCTTCAAGATTCTTAGTCTTTGAACAAAACACAACAGCTTTAAGAAACAGATTCCTAAACATAGTGAATCCATATCTTGAAGAAGTTCAAGCAAATTCAGGTCTAACTGCTTTCAGAGTAGTTATGGACGATTCAAACAACACACCAGATGTTGTTGATAGAAATCAATTAGTTGGTCAGATATTTATTCAACCAACAAGAACAGCTGAATTTATTGTATTGGACTTTGTAGTTCAACCAACAGGCGCAGCATTCCCTGAATAATAGGAATATTGATTAAGAAAAACCCCCGATAATCTCGGGGGTTTTTTGTTATGATAATGGGAATAAAATTTGAGAGTTTAACCACCTAACTCACAAGGGTTGTTTCTAATCTCGTGAAACACTACATAACCCTTTCGGTTCCAAATTTGTAGTCACCGAAAACCCACGACTCAATAGGTTCTTACGATTACGATATTAACACCTATTTAGGATAAATAGCAAATGTGTCAGCGTATTCAGCCAATGTATTATATTGACTTCTATGATAACCATATTGTGGCTTGCTACCACCACGATATCTAATTCTATAATTACCAGTCATCATCATTTCTCTAATAACTGGATTAAATCTAAATTCCATAGGAATACCTTTGTAAAGAGCTACCTCACCAGGAGTAGTATTGTTGTAATTTTCAACATTTAATCTTGGTTGATTTTGATTAGCTTCATACAATTCCATAGGATTGTGGTTATATTGATAGACATTCATAGTAAATGTCCTATTATTAAAACCAAAATCTCTTGGAACAAAAGTATCTTGGTAATTTCTCGGTTGAATTGTTGTATTTTCAGTCATTTCGTTTTCCTTTATCATTATCATAACACTATAATATACAAATACTATTTGTAAATGTCAAGCTTTTTTTTTAATTATTTTCTTCAAAGAGTTCTTCTTCACAATCATCACAAAGGAAAAAGCCGTCTATTTCAACGCCACACTCTTCACATATTATCTCATCAATCATACTATAATATAGTTATTCCTAATGACAAAGTCAAGCTTTTTATTATAAAACTTCAATAAAACTTCTAAAACTATATCACATTTGATATACACTTTTTTTGATTTTGTTATATTTATTACTGAATAGAAAAAAATTATAGGAGAATTCAAGTGGCTTTTGCAGACCCAAACGAAATATTTTTTACACCTTTTGAACCTAAGATGAAAAATAGGTTTATTATGGAGATAGACGGAATACCGGCATATCTCGTTAAAACAATGGCAAGGCCATCAATCGCCTTCGATACAGTTACTTTGGACCATATCAATGTTAAAAGATATGTAAAAGGTAAAGCATCTTGGCAACCAATTGAAGTAACTTTATATGACCCAATCGTTCCATCAGGAGCACAAGCAGTCAATGAGTGGATTAGACTACACCACGAATCAGTAACAGGTGTTGACGGATACTCATCAGAATATAAAAAAGATATTACTTTCAATCTATTAAGTCCTAATGGAGAAAAGATTGAACAATGGATAATTAAAGGTGCTTTCTTA
>Ga0209094_1001280_pt1 | contig 14818 bp, 10 predicted proteins | sample COGITO_mtgs_1004_2_FD_184790 | JGI IMG/M metagenome (GOLD analysis project Ga0209094, IMG submission 184790) | Pelagic marine microbial communities from North Sea - COGITO_mtgs_100430 (SPAdes) (version 2) | ecosystem: Environmental > Aquatic > Marine > Epipelagic ...
GATGAAAAAATTCAATTTAATATTAGCCTTAATTTTCAGTAGTTTTTTGTTATCTGCCCATGTTGGAGATACTGGAGGTAGTCGAAAGGGTAAAAAGCCAAGTGGTAATTTGGCGGCTAATTGTTCACCATCAACAAGTAGCACAGAATTAGACATTAACAACACACGTGCAGTTATTCAAACTGGCGGTGATATGTGGTGGGATTTTACACGTGCTCAATATGAGATTCCAAAAAACAGTGATCATACAGCACTGTTTGCTGGTTCACTTTGGTTGGGAGGTAGAGACATCTCTGGACAGCTTAAGGTAGCCGCTCAAATGTTTAGAGCCAGTGGCGTAGATTTTTGGACAGGCCCATTGAGTCTTATTGATGCGGAAATTGACCCAGCAACGTGTATTGAATACGATAGACATTTCCCAACTACAAGGTCTGAAGTATCAGAATTTGTGGGCTGGTTTGAGGCAGGTATTAACGATGCTGCCAACGGCACAGCTACCCAAGCAGATCAGTATCCTGGCTACTCTATCCCTACATCTATTTTGGACTACCCTGCAAAAGGTAGAGCTTTTGCACCTTTTAATGAAGCAGAGAACTTAGCTCCATTTGTGGATAGAGACGGTGATGGAGACTATAACCCATCACAAGGAGATTATCCGGCCTATGACCTAAATAACTCAAGTGATTGTAAAGAGCGTATCGTTAATCTATTTGGAGACCAAAATCTTTGGTGGGTATTTAACGATAAGGGAAATGTACATACCGAAACAGGCGCCTCTTCAATAGGGATGGAAATTAGAGCGCAAGCGTTTGCTTTTGCGACCAACGATGAAATCAACAACATGACCTTCTACAACTACGAGCTAGTAAACAGAAGTACGTTTACCCTAACCGATACTTATTTTGGACAATGGGTAGATGCTGATTTAGGATGTAGCGATGATGATTTAGTGGGATGTGATGTTCAACGTGGATTAGGCTATTGCTATAATGGAGATAATAATGATGAAGATTGTAGAGGAGTTACCGGTTACGGAAGCCTTCCACCAGCAATTGGGGTAGATTTCTTTCAAGGTCCTTTCCAAGATAATGATGGAGTAGACAACCCATTAACCGAAAAATATGCAGAAGCCATAAATAACAATGGTATTCCTTACAAAGGAATTGGAATTGGTTATGGAGATGGAATTATCGATAATGAGCGTTTTGGAATGCGTAAATTCTTGTACCACAACCGAAGCTCAGGCCCACAAGCCACACAAGACCCACAAACCGGAGTTGAATTCTACAACTACTTGCGTAGTGTATGGAGAGATGGTAGTAAAATGTTGTATGGAGGAACTGGTCACCAAGGCGATAGCAAAGCAGACCCAAATACTGAAGCAGACTATATGTTTCCAAATAATACCGACCCAATAGGATGGGGAACAGGAGGACGAGTGCAAGAGCCGTGGACAGAAACAACTGCAGGCAATGCCCCTGGAGACAGGCGATTTATGCAATCAGCAGGACCATTTACGTTAGAGCCAGGAGCTGTGAACAATATTACTGTTGGTGTGGTATGGGCAAGAGCTACTAACGGAAACAACCTAAGTTCTATTGGTGTATTGAAAAAAGCGGATGATAAAACACAAGCATTATTTGATAACTGTTTCAGAATATTAAGTGGTCCAGATGCACCAACGCTTACTATTCGTGAAATGGAAAATGAGCTTATTCTTTACTTAGATAATCCGCTACTTTCTAACAACTACAATGAGGCTTACACAGAAACAGACCCAACGATTATTGCGCCAGATTCAGTGGATGGACGACCATTAACAGATGATGAGATTGAAATCTATAAAACCTACTTCTTCCAAGGTTATATGATTTATCAATTAAAAGATGATGCTGTTTCTACTGGAGACTTAAAAGACCCATCTAAAGCAAGGCTTATTGCCCAAGTAGATGTTAGAGATTCGGTAACTAAGATTATTAATCAGCCATTTGATAGTGATTTAGGTACTGAAGTTCCTACACTTGAAGTTGAAGGTGAAAATAATGGCATAAGCTCCTCCTTTTTAATCGATCAAGATGCATTTGCACAAGGAGTAACTCAATTGGTTAATAACAGAGCTTATTATTACTTAGCCATTGCTTATGGGTTCAACCCTTATTCGCAAAACAGAAAATTTATTGGCTCTCGTAAATCTCCAACTGGAGCTATTCAAGCAGTTAAAGGAATACCCCATCAAGTAGATAACCAAAATGGTGGTACTATCTTAAATGCTAAATATGGTGATGGTGTTGAAATTACCAGAGTTGAAGGAATTGGTAACGGAGGAAATATTCTTTCGGTAAAACAAGAAAGCATTGATGCCATTTTAGCATCAAAAGACCATAGGGTAAAAGAACTTACTTACGAAAAAGGAGCCGGTCCTATAACGGTAAAAGTAGTCGACCCACTTGCAATTAAAGGGGGCGATTATACCGTTTGGCTGCAAGACACCAATCGCTTTACAAAAGGTGATTTAACAGATGCCTATTGGATGGTAACCAGCACTAAATTTGATGACACCATCATCTCAACACGTTCTATTGAGGTAGGTACTGAAAAAATACTAGCCGATTTAGGTATTTCCATTACCCTAGGACAAGTTAATAACGCGGGCTCAAAAGAAGTTCGAGGTTTAGACAACGGGTTTCTGTTCTCTGAGGTAGTATTTGAAGACCAGAGTAAAGCTTGGTTGACTGGAGTAGCTGATGCAGATGGAACCGTTCAATCCAACTGGATTCTAAGCGGAACAAGTGCTTTAGAAGATCAACCAGGTTCGCCTTTAGACGAAAGCCATTATGATGACTGGAACTATTACGTTGGTTCAACTGGAGGTAATTCTTCTAAGAGAGGACAAGGACTAGACGACTTACAGAAATTTGAGCAAATTGAAGGTGGAACGATTGCTCCATTTAGAATGACTTCTTATAAATCTGCAAACGGCCCAGTTCCTGGGTATTTATTAGCAGATGTTAGACTAGCAATTGGTTCTCCAGTATTTGGTGCAGGCCATTTATGGCAATACGATATAAGAGGTATAGACAACTCTACCGATTCAGGAAGAATACAACGACTCTTTATTCCTGCCGATTCTATCAATCAATTAAATTACCTGCACAGTGTAAACATCGTAATTACTAAAAACAAAGAACATTGGACACGTTGCCCTGTTCTAGAAATGAGCGATACCATATCAGAAAGTCAAGGAAATGCGATTCGAGGTCAACTTCGAGATGCCGCTTCAGTGAATAAAGATGGTGATACTGCAACTTTAAAAACTACTGGCTTTGATGATCCAAACTCACCCAATTACATTGCTGCTAAAGGTATGGGCTGGTTCCCTGGTTATGCAATTGATATAGAGACTGGCGAGCGACTCAACATGGCTTTTGGAGAAGACTCCTACTTAATTGAAGAAAACGGACGCGACATGTTATGGAACCCTACTTCTACCGAATTTGAAGGCCCAAGAAGGGAGTTTAGAGGCGGAGGAAAGCATGTTATTTATGTATTTAGAAACAATGCCGTTGAAGATGAAGTGATTAATTATGATGATTACTCTGAGAATGCTTATAGAGGTGCAAGGTTCTTCTTGAATTTGAATTACAATAACCCAGAAAACAGAATGCCTCGTTACGATGCTGGAAAATGGATGGCTGCTAAACTCAAAGATGTTAGAGGCTACCTTGATCCGCGATTCAACAAAGACGATACGATACCGCACAACAATGCAGCAAATGTATTCCGTGCAGGAATGTGGGTTGTTAATCCCCTATTAGCAGAAGGAGAAGAGTTTATGAGTAACGATGTAACCATAAAATTGAGGGTACAACAAGAATATAAAGCTTGGGGAATTGGTAAGCCTATTGAAACTAACGGCGAGCTTGCAGGCGGTAAAAATTACTATGTAAATGCAGGGCCTATTAAAGTAATAGAAGCTACCGACTCTATAGCAGATACTACGATGTACAAAAGAGGTATGACTATTAGTCCTAAGGAAGATATTAAGTATACCCTAGAGTATAAAAATGGCAGAGCAGGGACAGACCTTGACTCTGTACTTATTGAGCAAACTAATGGGGGAATGCCATTATATACCTTCTCTTTAGAAGGAATGCAGCCTACATTTGACAGTCAAGCGGTTGCTGAAGATGCCTTAGAGGACATTAGAATTGTTCCTAACCCCTACTACGCATACAGTAAGTATGAAACTAGTAAATTGGATAACAGAATTATTATTACCAATTTGCCTCAAACTGTTACCGTTCGTATTTATACCATTAACGGAACACTGGTAAGAACTTTAGAGAAAGATGACGATACAATAACTTTCTTAGAATGGGACCTTAAAAATCAATCGAGAGTTCCAATTGCATCGGGAATGTACATATACCACATTGATGCACCAGGAATCGGAGAAACTATCCTTAAATGGATGGCTGTAATGAGACCCATTGATTTAGATAACTTTTAAACTCAAATTATGCCTTGGTGAATTAAGAAGACCAAGGCATTTTTTTGAAGTAATAACTGTGCTAAAATCGAGTTTATCTAAAAAAACCGAATACCATGCTTAAAAATATATCCTTACTTGGATTCATAATTTTTCTATTTATTGGAGTTATCTCTTGTGACAATAAAACCAATAAAAAGTCAATTGTAATAAAAGATTGTACGGGGGTTTATTTGCAAATGGAAGGTGGAGATTTTAGAGTTTGTAATCGAAGTAAGGTTGAAAATATTCCAAATGGAACAGAAGTTATTGCTACGTTTAGGTCTTCCTCAACCTGTGAAGCAGATGACGAGATAGTTTGCATGATGTATCATCCAAGTCAGGGAGATATTAGAATCTCAAAAGTTAAGACTAGGTAACTTTAGGAAAAGACAGTGAGAAGGTTGAGCCTTCTCCTGCACTAGAGGTGACAGATATGGAAGCCTTTGCAGCATCCAGCATTCCTTTTACCATAGCCAAGCCAAGTCCGGTTCCCGTTGATTTTGTTGTAAAGTTAGGCTCGAATATGCGTCCCAATTTTTCAGGTTCAATACCAATACCATTGTCAGCAAGTAAAACGTCAATATCATTTTCGTTAACAACTACCGTAATTTTTAGTTGCCCTTCGACTCCTTCACCAATTGCTTCAATTGCATTGGTAATGAGGTTAGTAAAAATTCGATTGAAATGAGTTTTATCAATTAAAATTTCGGTCTTCCTTTCTGAGCTTGAGAATTGAATATTTATGGATTCTCCATCAAAAAGTTTTATGCAATTTTTTAAATCTTCTGTAAGGTTAATTTTTTCAGGTTTAGACTTATTGAGTTTGGCGAAATTTGAAAACTCGGTAGCAATATCTGATAAGGTATCAATTTGCTGAGTCATTGTTTCGTTAAAGCGTTTCATTCGAATAGAGAAATCTTCTTTTCCATCTTTCCAGCTCCGCTCCAATTGCTGAACTGAAAGTTTCATTGGTGTTAACGGGTTTTTTATTTCGTGTGCCACTTGCCGTGCCATTTCTCTCCAAGCACCTTCACGTTCACTTTTAGCCAATAGATCAGCGCTTGACTTTAACTCTCTAACCTTTTTGTTGTATTCGTCTATCAGCTCTCCGATTTCATCATTTGATTCCCATTGAATCTCTTCGTTCGCCTCTGTCAAACTTAACGACCTAATTTTTTGTGTAATCGACTGCAGGCTTTTGGTAATATAGTTTGACAAGAAAAATGCAATAGCTAGTGCCCCTAGCATCAATAGCAAATAGATTTGACCAAGTCGATACAGTAATTCAAATGTTTCTTCTTTTTGAATCTCATTACTTGTAAAATAGGGGATACTCACCAGTGCTATTGGCTCTTCGTAAGCTCCACGTAAAAAAGTAAAAGCGGTTAATAGGTCTTCATCACCCACATAACGATCGCTAACATAGTGTCCACGATTATCAAAAATAGTTTGCATGAGCTGGTCGTCAAGAATTTCAGGTAAAATACCTTGGTCGAAATAATCAAAATTGGAAGATGCAATCCACTTGCCCTCCATATCGTAAAGGTTTACCTCTAAGCCATGAATATCTGCTAACTCGACAATTTTTTCATGAAAACTTCTCGTATATAATGCATAAATATCTTCTTCCTTGTCTTCTAAAAAGTAGCTTAAAGCAGCAGTAATGGCCTTTTCTTTTCGCTCAAGTCGCTGGTTGTGATAGCGCTCATTTTCTATGTGTGTGTACCAAATAGTAACAGCGCCGATAATTATAAAGCTAATTACAACCAAAAGAGTAAGGGAGATGTAAATGCGATTGCGTAAGCTTAGTCTATCTAAAATCATTTTCATGAACAAAAGTAATTTTTCATGCCTTGTGCTATTGTGGTTTTTATTCCGCTATGCACACCAATAAATATGCCCATAAAAATGATGAACAGGAAAATCTGGAATCATTGTCCTTATTGTACTTTTATCGTTTATTATAAGACCCGTTTTAGTGGATATTATTCAATTTAGAGCATACTGTTTATCAAAAAAAGGAACAACTGAGGATTTTCCATTTGATAATAAAACATTGGTTTTTAAAGTAGTTGGAAAAATGTACGCTTTGTGTGATGTCGATAATTTTAGAAGCTATAATTTGAAATGTGACCCTGAATTGGCAATTGAACTGCGAGAGGAATTTAGTGGAATTAATGCGGGGTTTCATATGAATAAAAAACATTGGAATACAATAGATGTAGTATCTGATGTGGATGATAAGCTTGCTAAAAAAATGATTGATCAGTCGTACAATTTGGTTGTAAAAGGATTAAGAAAAAAGGACCGAGAAAAACTAATGCAAGATGCTTAAAAAAATAGGAACATACTTTTTACAAGGTGTGTTATTTACTGTTCCATTGGCTGTTACCTTATATGTAATTATTGCATTGTTGGGTTTTATAGACGCTATACTCCCGACTATTCTTCCTTTTAAAATTGACATTCCAGGTTTAGGATTGGTTATTTTGCTGGTCATGATTACAGTTATCGGTTTTTTAGGAAATACTGTAATCGCAACTCCTATCAATTACTGGTTTAAGCGTCTCCTGAATAAAGCACCAGTTATTAAATCAATTTATACTTCAATTATGGACTTTACAGAAGCCATAGTTGGAGGAAAGAAAAAGAAATTCTCAAAACCTGTCCTTGTAAAGCTAAGCCCTGATGTAGAAAAGCCAGGGTTTATAACGCAATCTGACTTGAGCAATTGGGGAATAGAAGAGGAGAAGGTAATGGTGTATTTGCCGCACAGTTATGGGTTTACCGGTAATATATTTATTGTGCCTAAAAAAAAACGTGACACCGTTAAAAGAAAGCCAGCCGAAATGATGAAAATTATTTTGAGCGGTGGAGTAGCCGAATCTCAATCGGAACAGTAATCGATGCTCAAAAATCTAATTTTCGATTATCGCTATCAACTGGCGCTCCATATAACGGTTTTTGTTTGGGGGTTTACTGGAATATTGGGTAAACTGATAGAAGTTCCCTATTATTCAATTGTTTGGTATAGAATGTTGATTGCTTCAGTTGGTCTGGTAATTTATGCCATAGCAACAAAAGCTCAATTGAGAATACCACCTAAAAAGGCAGCAACCTTTCTGTTTGTAGGTTTTATTGTAGCGGCACATTGGAGTACATTTTTTCAAGCCATTAAAGTTTCTAATGTTTCAGTTGCACTAACCACCCTTGCTTCTGCATCTCTTTTCGTGGCATTATTGGAACCCATTTTCTTTAAAAGAAAATTAATTTTTTACGAATTGTTTTTTGGTATAGCTGTTATTGTTGGGCTATCGCTCATATTTAATTTTGAAAGTCAATATACCTTGGGTATTCTGCTGGCACTTGCCTCCGCTTTTTTAGCGGCCTTGTTTAGCACCATAAACGGCTTATTAATTCGAGAAAATAAAGCAAGAATTATTACTTTTTACGAGATGGTGGGAGGAGTATTGGGTATTTCATTGTACACTCTTTTATTTGAACAACCTACGATTGCTGACTTTTCGCCAGGAATTAACGATATTATTTATTTGTTGATTCTTGGGTTGGTATGCACTGCAATTGCATTTGTGGTAAGCGTAGAGGTAATGAAAGAACTATCACCTTTTACTGTAAGTATTAGTATAAATATGGAGCCTATTTATGCTGTTGTTTTAGCGTTAATATTTTTTGGCGAAAGCGAACAAATGACACCGGGCTTTTACCTTGGTGCGCTTATCATATTTTCTACTGTTCTTGGAAATGCTGCTTTGAAATCGATTCAAAGGAGAAGAAAGAAGAAAGCGGCGCAAGGGGCTTAATAAGGAAAGGTCAAGGGGTGTTGAGCCAAAATTTAAAGCCCTTTGGATAAAATATATTTGTGTTTGCTATAAGGCGGATATATCTACCGGTGGATATATCGAATTGTTGGGCATAATTTAAAATAAGTGAGACAGATACTCTTATTAACTGCATTCCTAATTCCACTATTCTGTTATTCACAAGAATACTTGCAGACTAACGAGAAGTCTGTATTTGAATTTGAAACTGTAAAAGGTAAACGGCTAGTTATTGCTCTCGACACAAACGAAAAATACTCAGTGTACAGATACGGTACAGAAAAAAATATTGAACTTGAATTTCCTAAGAAACTGTCGACTAGTTGGAATGAATTCCAGTTTTCATGGTATTTGAGAGGTGGCGGAGTTCAAAACGAGGGACTTGATTTAAACTATTTGTATTTCGACAGCGGAATATATCGCTATGTTGTCTTTCAAGAATATTCTGCAAATTCACAAAGAACTGACTATGGAATTAAGGTCATAAATCGTGAGACAAAAAATAAGACAGTGATTGAGGCCAATCCAACAACGGTTGAAGGGACTTTATCAAATTTCCGAGATGTGAAATCAATCAAAGAAGGAGACGAATTATTTGAATAAGAAAATAAAAAACTATGCCCAACAAAGCATATAGCTAATGGCGGGTAAGGCATTGCCATGAAGGCTTTCGCCCCGCACCTAGGTTTGGTTTCGGTGGACAGAAAAGTACTTCGAAACCTCCACAAGCCATATGCAAACCGTTCCAACAAGCACATTGGTTTACCTAAAACACTTTACTTAACCCAAGCCGCAACTTTCTCTGGATGTGCTTTCATCCAAGCCCTTATTTTAGACTCAATGTCGGCAGGTTCAGTTGCATCTTTAAGCACTAATAGGTAATCTGAAAACTCATCGTCGGTAAAGAAAATATTTGAAAGTATTTTAGCGGCCTTCGGGTAAGCCTTTTTAAAACCAGCTTTTGCATACTTATGTATTTCATCGTTTTCAATAAAAGAATTAGAAGTATCGGCAAGAAATTTAAGGTCGTATTGCTTAATTTTCCAATGAGGTTTCCAGGCCCCTGTTACAAAATTTTGTTTCTGATTTGTCATTAATTCTAACTGTTTCACCAATTTATCTTCTTCCATACTGACAATTCTAGGATTCATCTCATATTGTTTTAAGGCTGTGATGGAACTAATCATAACTCCGGCATCTTTTGATATGCCATAAAATACGTTACCATAAATTGATGAATCCCGTTTTAAGTCAACGATTGAGTCAATGTCAAAGTAAGACGGCACAGCCATTCCTAGGCGGCAACCTTTGTAAACAGCACCTAAGTCTTCTACGTCATTATATTCGTATAAATACACATCGTGCCCAGCTATCCAAGTATCTAAGAAAAGGTCAATTTTTCCTTTGTTTAAATCACGATAAATATTTTCAATATCGGTATTTACGATTTCAGCGGGAATACCATTTTCCTCAAGAATAATTTTTCCTAGATAGTTTAAAGAACGACTAACTGCCCATTGCTCATTTCCAATTTTAATGGTCTTACTAGCCCCATCTCCTGAGCAACTATAAATTGAAAAAAGTAATGCTGAAATAAGTAAAAATCCGAATGCTTTTCGAGTCATATTTTGTATTTTAATTAGCTGCTACGAAGGTAATAGTTTTATTGGCTCTAACACGATACTGAACGCAACATTGAACGCATGCAAATCATTACTTTTGCCCCGCTCGAAAAGCATTTATTATGAAGGTTTCTTACAATTGGCTTAAAGATTATTTAGATTTTGATTTATCCCCAGAACGTGTTGGTGAATTACTTACTGATACCGGTTTAGAGGTGGAGGGAATTGAGGCATTTGATCAGGTAAAAGGCGGTCTGAAGGGTTTGGTTATTGGAGAAGTTGTTTCTTGTGAGCAACATCCGAATGCGGATAGATTAAAAGTAACTGAGATTAATATTGGAGCAGCATCCACTCTTCCAATTGTTTGTGGAGCTCCAAATGTTGCAAAAGGTCAAAAAGTTGTTGTCGCCACTGTAGGAACTCAGCTTTTTCCAACTGAGGGTGAGGGCTTCGAAATCAAAAAATCAAAAATCAGAGGAGAAGTTTCTGAAGGAATGATTTGCGCTGAGGATGAAATAGGGCTAGGCAAAAGTCATGATGGAATTATGGTGCTCAACGCTGATGCTGAAGTTGGAATTCCTGCCGCAGATTATTTTGATTTAGCTTCTGATTTTACAATTGAAATAGGCCTTACTCCAAATCGAGCTGATGGAATGAGTCATTATGGTGTTGCTAGAGATTTGGCAGCTGTATTGCGGCATAAAAACATTTCATCTGGAAATATTACCCTACCTGAAATATCGAGCTTTAAAGAAGGGGCTGATAAGCTCAATATTGAAGTAAAAGACGTTGAAGCATGCCCGAGGTATGTTGGTGTGAAGATTTCAAACATTAAAGTTTCCGATTCTCCTGAATGGTTGCAAAATCGATTAAAGTGCATAGGGCTGAATCCTATCAATAATGTGGTTGATGCTACAAATTATGTCTTACACGAATTAGGGCAACCACTCCATGCTTTTGATGCAGCGAAAATAAAGGGAGATAAAGTTATTGTTCAACAACTAGCTGAAGGGACTGTTTTCGAGACCCTAGACGGAGTTGAACGTAAATTATCGGATAAAGACCTTATGATATGCAATGAATCAGAAGGAATGTGCATAGCTGGAGTTTTTGGTGGAAGTAAATCAGGAGTGACGGAAAAAACGACTGAAATATTTTTAGAGTCTGCTTATTTTAATCCAGTTTCAGTTCGTAAAACAGCAAAAAGACATGCTTTAAATACTGATGCTTCTTTTCGTTTTGAAAGAGGAATTGACCCAGATATTACTGTTTTAGCAGCAAAACGAGCGTCTCTTTTGATACAAGAGTTGACGGGCGGAGCGGTAAGCTCTGAGTTGCTCGATCTTTACCCTTCAAAAATTGAAGCGACAAAAATTGAATTTTCTTACAGTTACTGTGATACACTAATTGGCAGCAAAATAGAGAGACAGACCATAAAATCGATTTTGGAGAGTTTAGATATTTCTGTTTTAAAAATGAACGATATAGGAATGGAATTAAGCGTTCCTGCTTATAGAAATGACGTATTGCGACCAGCAGACATAGTTGAGGAAATCTTAAGAATTTACGGTTACAATTCAATTCCATTTCCTGAGCGAATGGGCATTTCTATTTCTCCTTCTCCAGCTATAAATGTTGAAGTATTAAGAAGAAAATTGTACGATCATTTAACCTCGCTGGGCTACTCTGAAATGATTCATAATAGCCTTACGGCAAAAGAGTTTTATGACGAAGGCAGCGATGTAATAAATATCTTAAATCCATTGAGCAATGATTTGTCGGTTTTGAGAGCAAATATGTTGTTTCAAGGATTAGAAACCATCGCCTACAATCAAAATCGAGGGCAGTCTGATTTAAAAGTTTTTGAATTTGGAAAAACTTACCACCAATATTCCGATAAACGCGAAGAAAAAGAATGGCTAGTAGCCTATTTGACAGGTAGGCAAGCAAGCAGCAATTGGACTGAAAAATTAAAGAGAGCGGAGTTTTTCGAATTGAAAGGAATAGCAGAAAATTTACTTCTTAAAATTGGAGTTTCACCATTGGCCTCGAAAACTAAGCCTACTAAAAATGCTGCATTAAGCTATGGTTTAGATTTGTTTTCAGGTAAGTTAAACCTAGGTTCTATTGGACTGGTGAACCAGAAAAATCTAAAAGCTTTTGGTGTAAAAGAAGCGGTGTTTTATTTAGAGTTGAGTTGGGAGAATATTGTAAAAGTACTTTCAACGAAAAAAGTAAAATACAAGCCGGTTCCTAAATTTCCAGGAACAAGAAGAGATTTAGCCTTGGTGGTTGATCAGAAAGTAGACTTTCAGGACATTCGCAATGTAGCCCTACAGGCCGAAAGAAATTTATTAAAAGAGGTTTCGATTTTTGATGTTTATCAAGGAAAAGGCTTGGAGGCAGGAACTAAAAGTTGTGCATTAAGTTTTGAGTTTTTAGATCCAAATCAAACACTCACGGACAAAGTAGTTGACAAGTCAATTAAAAAGATTTACGATCAACTTCAAAAACAAGTAGGTGCTCAATTAAGAGCAGGGGAATTATAAAAAACCCCCAATTTGCATTGAGGGCTTTTAACCAACTCACTCAATTGAATTGGTTGTAGATTTAGTTCAATATTGCCTTCAACCAACTTTTTGTGATCAAGGATATCGTACACTAAGCCCGAGAGGTTTTTAGCGCTGCGTTCCAAGGCATCAATGATGGGTTTATTCTGCTCATTTTTAGCATTTTTCTGAAGGAGTTGAGTCATTCCAGAAATCGTATTTAGCGGTGTTCTGAGCTCATGACTCATGTTCTGAAGGAAGTTATCTCTATCCTTTTTTGCTTGCTCAGTCTCCTTGAGACTTTGTTCTAACTCGCTTACTTTTTCGTCTATCGTTCCTTTCATTTTTAAGAAACTATCAGAGAGTAAATCAAGCTCATCGTTATTGTTTTTTGGAAGAGGAAGACTAACAGACTTCCCATTGGCATATGAACCAATTGCTTGGGTAATATTTTGAATTCTTTTAGCAAAAAAGCGAGAATAGAAGAATACTAATGCGAGAAAAAGAGCAATTATCAGAGCAATTATTTGCACAATTTCGTTACGTATATTCTGGGCGTTTTTTAAGACTAAATCTAATGGAGTGAGTAAAACTAAACTCAGTTTTTGACTTGGATTAAAGTTGAATAATTGATGTTCTTGAAATACAAATTTGGATTGAAGGTCATTTTCATTTAAAACACTTTTAGCATAAGTGTTTGATCGTTCAACAGTATATTCAGTATTAAAATTAGCATCTTTTCCAAGCTGTTTTCCAAATTGTTTATTGCTATCCGCATTGAAGACATAATCTCCATTTTTGTCAACGATTAATACGGAATGGTCCTTACGTATGGATGACCGAATTTTTTCGAAAAGCGGCTTTAAGTCTACATTGATAACCACAATGCCCACTGCACTGTTACTTTCGTCGTAAAGAGGGCTTGCTGCTCTTATCGTTGGGATGTAAGGTTGTGTTACTATTCCATATTCTTGATTTAGATCAATGGGAGAAAAGTAGATTTTACCTTCGTTGAGTTTTATGGTCGATTTAAAGTAATTACGATCTCCTTTTTCTTGCAATTCCCTGTTGGGTTTGGCAACTATCCCGTTGCTTGTCTTATCTAGCCTTATGAGCTCTCTTCCACTATTAGCTATTCCAATAAGTCTTATCTGGTAGTAATTCTGCTTATTGTTTAAAAGGGCCCTAAAAAGGTCTTTAGTAGCAGTTGAATCGTATTGGTTTTTAGTGAAGTTTTTAAATGAAGGACTTTGTGCAATAACTCCAATGTCATTTCTTACTTCTTTAAGCAGGGCTTCGAAGGTTTGTTTTGCTAATACCGATTCGTGCTCTAATGTATTCTGTGTTTCGCTGAAAATGTTTTTTGCAGCACGGTTAAATGCCATATACCCAGCAATTGAAATCGATAGTACGATTAGAACTGTAAAGAACAAAGCAAAACGCGTAACTATTGAATTCCAGAAGTGCATGCAGACCAAAAGTAATGTTTGGCGGAAGTTATTCGGCGTTTTGAAGCTGTCTTAGTCCCTCGTAAACCACAATTCCAACTGAGTTGGCAAGGTTCAAACTGCGTATATGTGGGCTATATAGGGGTATCTTGAATGTTTTATCCTTATTATTTGCAATCAATTCTTTAGGTAATCCCACGGATTCTTTTCCGAAAACTAGAAACATATCCTCCTTAAAATCAATGGAGTAGAAGTCGTTTTCGCCATGACTACTCATAAATGCGAATTCCGCTTTAGGATACTTTGATAAAAAAAGCTCCCAGGACTCATGGACTTGTAAGTCAACGTTCTTCCAATAGTCCAATCCTGACCGCTTTACTCGAGCATCATCTATGTTAAATCCAAGTGGCTTAATTAAGTGAAGTGTACTTCCAGAAGCAAGACTTAATCGGCCAATATTTCCCGTGTTGTTAGGGATTTCTGGTTCTAGTAATACAATGTTTAGTGCCATAACGTTTTAATTTGAGGGCAGCTGGATTAAGCTGGAGTCTGAATGAAAGAAATCATTTTTTATAGCTATAAATTCAACGTTTTCTATTTGAGTATTTCCAAGCTGTTTTGTAAGTCCGCTGTCTGCTCTCCAAGCCCAGAACGCCCATTTATGTGCTATTGGAACACCGCTTACTAGTTTATAATTTAGATACTGAATTGCATGCGGGTCTTTCTCTGCTTCTTCTTTAGTTTTATTTGCGGTAACAATATAGGAGGCCGCCTCTACCAAATTTGATTTTTGGTTAGCGTATATGTTATACCAATCGTCTGGTGCATC
>Ga0209094_1001283_pt1 | contig 14742 bp, 2 predicted proteins | sample COGITO_mtgs_1004_2_FD_184790 | JGI IMG/M metagenome (GOLD analysis project Ga0209094, IMG submission 184790) | Pelagic marine microbial communities from North Sea - COGITO_mtgs_100430 (SPAdes) (version 2) | ecosystem: Environmental > Aquatic > Marine > Epipelagic ...
CAGCTGGGGTTTTTTATTGTCTCGAAATAAGCGGCAGGGTCGTTCGGGGTATAGCAGAAGGTTCTCCCGGACAGGGAGGCGCGGGGTGAGTCTCTGCCGGCATGATGAGATCCCTCCACTACGGTCGGGATGACAGCGTTGTAGCGAGTCGGGATGACAGTGTTGTAGCGAGTTGGGATAACAGCTTTGTAGTGAGTTGGGATCACAGCGTTGTAGCAAGTCGGAATGAAGGCTTGGTAGTGAGTCGGGATGAGAGTCTAGTAATGGATCCGGACGACTGACCTGTGATGATTCATCCTAAATAACAAAGTCATCCTGAGCGCAGCCGAAGGATCTCCCGAACAGTGCGGTGCACGTTGCGTCTCTGCCGCTATCATTAACGCGACCCCACTTCACAGGCTAATCTGCGCTGTCATCTCAAAAGAATATAAGAGACCTTAGAGGTCACCAATTAGTTGGCTATCCATAAGGATGTCAGGCTGGTTTTAAGACTTCAAACACAGATCGCAGCGGCTATCTGAGCCGGTTGTGAGAGGCATCAAGCCCGATCAGGTGACCTACAAGCTGTCGAACCCAAAATTAACGCTTGATCCTAGATCTCGCTAGCCAGCTCAGGGAGTTGTGAACTCACTATTTTTAAGGGCCTAAAGGCCTTTTTGCCGACCAATTATCCACAAACAAATAGAATAAGGTGATATAACCATGCATACTGGAAATTGTTTTAATTGTAGTCTATAGGTGCAGATGGCGATCAGTCCCCCACTTGCCTGTCTAGCGACTCTCAACGTTGTTAATAATTAAAAAAATAGATAAAAAAAGGCCGACAAAAATGATTCATGTTCGCAAAGTATGGTTGAGCTGGCTAGCGCTTGGCGCTCTCATTTTCACCGCAACTGAGGTCGCTGCCGAGGATTTAATCGGACTCTGGGCGATTGCTGAAAAGCAAGATGGCAAGTACCTATCCGCTAAATACAGATACCTCGCGGATTCGGAAACCATCAAGCAAGCCCGCTCTCAACTGCTACCAACTATCTCCTTCCAGTATGAAGACAAACAGACTGATCAGGTGATCAATGAGTCCGAGAATGCGGTCTTCAATCTTGGCAAAGATAACTACTCCACTACCAGCACAGGCTTTCGAGTCACTCAGTCAATTTTTGACTACGGTCGCTGGTCACGTTACAAGCAGTCAAAAGTCTTTGTTAACAAATCGGAGATCGAATATCAGCTGGCTAAGCAAGAGCTTCTGTTAAGGCTCGCTGAGAATTACTTCTTGGTTCTGGAGCGCGGTGATCAATTTGATACGGTGCAGGATGAAAAAATCGCCATGGCTAAGCATTTGAGCCTCTCTGAGCTAAAGTTCAAAAATGGTCTCGGTATGTCAGCCGATGTAGAAGATGCGCGCGCACGTTACCTGAGTACTCTGAGTAAAGAATTCGAGCTAAAAAGCCGTCTCGATGATAGCCGCTATGCTCTGCGTGAAGTGCTGGGTGAGATACCTGTCAGTATTGCCTCACTGCGATCTGACATTGAATTCCAAAAGCCTGAGCCCAATGTCACCGAAGAATGGATCGCCATGTCTGCTCGGCAAAATCTTGAATTACTAGCGATGAACCTGTCCCTTAAAGTCGCTGAGAAAGAAGTCTCTGCCCTAAAAGCGGCTCGTTACCCAACGGTTAATCTTGTCTATAGCGATATGGATACGGTGACCGATGGCTCGGTTTTTGGTGGCGGCAGCGATATTAATAATGCCGATATTCAGTTGCAGTTTAATCTACCTATTTACACCGGTGGTTCTACCTCTTCTAAAATTCGCCAGGCGATACAGAAAAAACTTTCTGTAATAGAAGATATAAAAGATAAGCGCCGTACTGTTGAGCGCTCAGCTCAAGACGCCTTTAATCGGGTACACACCGCCATAGTTCAGATTGAGGCGCTTGGCCAAGCAGTTAAGGCTCAGGAGCGTTTATTGCAAACCTATTCTTCAGGTTATCGCGGCGGCAAAAACTCAATTCTAGATGTGCTTGATACTCAGCAAGATCTATCGCAAGCCAAGCAATCCCTCACCAAAGCGCGTTACGACTATGTACTAAACACTCTGCGCTTAAAGTTTACCGCCGGTGACTTGCAGGTGGACGATCTAATACCGATCAATGGATGGCTATCAACTAGCGCCAGTGGTCAACGATAGTATTTCCAGAGCCATGCGGGTCTGTAAAAAGTAAAAAAAAGAATTAAAAAAAGAACAAAAAGACTTAATAAAAATAAATCGATGAGAATAAAAATGCCACAACTACTCTATAGAGTGATGCAATCGCGATACGCAAAATTGAAGAATCTTCGTCAGTTCTTCTGGAATTATCGGGCTGTCTCAGCCAAGCGTCGCAACACTTTTCTTGTCGAGCAAATGGAAAATCGATTTTTGCTCTCTGCGGATGCCGCTCCCTTCTCTCTCAGTGCTGAACTGTTAAATGACAGTTTAATTGTTGAGCAGTTAGTGGAGACAGGCCTAGCAGAAGACAGTAGTAGTAAAGATTTGACCCTGGTACGTCAGCATGAAAATGATCTGGCAGCCAACGATCAGGGTTCGACAGATGTGGATTTAAAACTAGTCTCTGCATTGACGGATGCGCAGATTGAGGAAGGTCTTTTACTCGAAGAAGTGAAGCCATCAGGTGAAGAGGTGGTCGCTCCACTGACCGCAGATGAAATTGTCGGTATCCGCTTTGTTCAGCAGCTGAACGGTCATCAATTCTTAGTTGTCGATCGATCGGTAGAAGACTATCAGGCGTTACTGACAACCTTTATGGGTGATGCTGCCTCTGAGCTCGATTGGGTAAGCGAAGAAACCGCCGGTGGGGAGGTTATGCTGGCGGAGTGGAATGGTGCTGATAATAATGCTCTAGATGATGCGGATGCCCTAAATGGCACCGATGAGACTATTGATCAGCTGGCTGAGGTATCAGTTAAGGCCGGAAAAGTAACCGTTGTGTTACTCGATGCGCAGGCCGATGGTATTGACCAGTTAACCGATATTATTAGTCGCTATGACGACATTTCTGCATTACATGTATTGTCCCACGGCTCTGTGGGAGCAGTCCGTCTCGGATCTGCGCGCTTAGACGGTTCCACTCTTGAGCGCTATCGCCAGCAGCTGGAAGTCTGGGGTCGGGCTCTAAATGCAGATGGCGACATACTGCTCTATGGCTGCGATGTTTCTCAGGGTGAAGTGGGAATTAGTTTTGTCGATAGATTGGCCGGCGTAACCGATGCGGATATTGCTGCATCGGATAATTTAACCGGTAATCGATTTATTGGCGGTGACTGGATTCTGGAAACTGAGAGCGGTTATATCACCGAAACGTTGGACTTTATGTCCACCGAACAATTGGCGTTTGCGTCTAATGATCCGGTATTTGGTGGTTTGCTTGTAGATCCTGTTGAGCGGGGGATCACCAATGATACCCTGGTCCTGACCGCTGCTCTTCTAAATGGTGGGATCATCGCGCCGATGGATGGGACCGACCCCGCCAGCTCTGACGCTACGACCATCGATATCTCCAGTTTGGGGCCTGATGTAACCGTTGTTTTGAGTACCTATGACAATAAAGCAGAGCTACAAGTCACTCAAGGTGGCAACTCCGCCACGGTGAGATTTAGTGAAGGAGATCAAACGCTGGGTGTATTGAAAGCTAATAGCAATGCATCGATCAGTATCAAGTCCGGAGCCACAATTGAGACATTAGATGTCAGTGGCAACAATACGAACATAGTTATTGCTGTGGGTAAAAAGAACAGTAAAACAAAGCCAGTCAATGCTGTTACCACCACTAATGAAGAGATTAATTCGGCGGGTGTTGCACAGGCATGGTTGGCATCAGGGCCGCTCATCTCTGTGACAGTACATGAAGGTTCGATTAAGACGATTAATGCAGCAGGTAATCAAGCACTTGCCTTACTGATGGCTAGAGACAGCCAGCTGACTAGCCTCGATCTCGGCACAAGCACCAAGCTTAAATTACAGTATCTAGATGAAGTTGGTACGGTGTCCCCCCAGGTGACTGGCCATAAGATTGCTGGAGTTACTGAGCTCGTTCAACATCTTAAATTAACAGATTTCGTCGGTGGACCGCTCGGCGATAACGTTACGCTTACCTCTGCACAGACAACGGTAAAAACGGGTAAGGGAGATGATGTCGTAATCATCTCCAGAGCCACTGCCCCCCCTGCTGCCGAACTTAGCACAACTGACGGCGGCGCCGGCAGTGATAGCTATAGGATAATGGGTGACACCTGGCGCAACGAACAGATTGTTGAGACCAATAATGCCGGTAACGACACTATTGATCTAAGTGAAAGCACCGGCGATATGCCTATGGTAGTGACCTTGACGCCTACAGGCTGGGTAGCCTCGGTTGCTCAGCAGATTCAGACGGGTAGTTCAGGTGCAGAACGAGTGGTTAGCGCTGGGTATATTGAAGTTATTAAAACACCCAGTGATAAAGCCCATACATATAGGGTTCTTGACTTTGCATGGCCAGCTGACAGCGAAAATCAGTCTGTGGCTTTGGGTGTTGAGGATGCGCAAGAACTGTCGCATTTTGACTTTTCCACTGTTACTCAAGATCTCACATTCGTTTTGGAATCTAATGGCCATGTCACCGTAACCGCCACAAAACCAGGCGGTTTTCTTACAACTGATCAGACTTTTAAGTGGGAAGCCTTTGGCATAAAGGATCTAACTTTAGGTAAGGGTGCCAACCACATTATCGTCAAGTCAGATCGTGCTCTTATAGGGCAGCTCAATGCCAGTGCGAACAGTGATAGCACTACGAGAAATACGCTGGATTATTCACAGCTTGCTGCACTCGATGGTGCGGATAAACTAAGCGTTCGTTTTGACAATCCAGACAGCAATAAATTCTCACAAGTTGTAATAACCGGAGCCACTCAGACAGGTCTTGTTCCATCTGGAACATTTGGTGGAGCCGCGAGCACTAAAAATTACCAGGCCTTCATTAAGGTTGATGGCGCGGATAGCTTCCAGGAAATCAGTGTTGCGATTAATTCTTGGGACAACAGCTTTTCTGCTCTTGTTACAGCCTTGAATAATTCTACACATGGTGTCACTTGGAGTATTGAAAACGGCAGTCTAAATGTAAAGAGTGCTACGAGTACGTCCACGTCGTCAGTGGAGTTAAAGGATGGCAGTGGGTCAGCTAATAAGCTTTTCAAAAGTATGCGGCCTGGAACGGCGAAGTTCATTACACCAGCCACACCGTTAGTCACTTCAGCAGCCACTCCGGTTGTCCATGAAGGTTATGCCTTTAAAGGTTTTGCTGGCGCGGCGAAAGAAATCAACATTCAGGTAGCGGATCTCAGCACTGGATACCTGAACTACGCTACGGGTCTTTTTTATGGGCACTCTTTGGAAAAGGAAACGCTGTCCTTTGCGCTCGACCCCTCAACTTTAAGCGATACTGATACGTTTACGTTTAGTAAAGGCGGCGAATCTCGGCCGGTTGTTTACAGCCAGCCCGTGGGCGCAGATGCGGCTTTATCGCGCGTGCAGTTCGAAGATGATCTCCAGCTGGCTTTAAATATCCTGTTCTCGGGATCGCCTCCTGTAAGTGTAGAATTTTCTGACGACAAGCTGCGAGTGACTGTTCAGTTACCATTCAGTGACGCCGGTCTATTGACCGGCTTACAACTCCAAAAAGCGGATACTGCTTTAGCCGATCCGGTTGCCGGGGTGGGTTCTACACTGGCGTCCGTGAGCACTCATGGGGTTCTTATACACGAAATTATTGGCGCCGATGGCAAGTCGCTTATTTCTAATGCCGGACAGCAATTTACTTACTCAATTGGCTCATTTGTCGATGATGACGCTCAGTTGCAACACAATATTTCTGTCAAGAGAGGAGACAACCTCGATCCTGCTGTCGGCATTATAGGCTCGAGCTTTGGTGGTGGAGATGTCTATTCTCGCGGCGTTGGATCAAGCGGCGACCTTAGCCTTGAGAGTGCTGCCGGTGGACTTGTGGTATTTGGCAGTGATGGCTCAGATACCATTAAGCTTGGCTCTGGCGGCGATGTGGTGTTCGCTGGTGCTGGCGATGACCAGGTTTCTGGCGGGCGCGGTAGCGACACCTACTCTTTTGAGGGTGATTGGGGTCACGATACGATTAGAGAAGTGGGGCCGAAGGCCAATGGCCGCTTTAATCCATTAGATCCGAAAGACAGTGATGTGGAAAATGAATCAACGGGTAGTCTCGGTGATCATATTGACTATCGTCAAATTGATGCTGGCATGGTCCATGTCATTTCTGAAAATAATTATATCGGCGCTACAGGGACGATCAGCAGTGCATTGCAAGCCGGCCAGAATGCACTCACCGGAGGCAAAAAGTCTGGTGGGACAATTCTAACGGAGAGCGACTGGAGCGCTGCTGAAGGGGCGTCCCAGGTGGCTGGCAGCATTGTTTCCAATCCGACAAATTCCGTGCTGGTTAACCAACAACAATTTCAATATATCGATCGAATCACTGCCAGTCAGGGTGGCAATACCTTTATTTTTGGTAATGATTGGGGGCCGTCAGCTGGGGCCTTAAATGATCTTATTGAGGCTGCTGCCGGGACTATTGGCTCTGGTTTGGCCGCGCTGGTCAATACTGATCGCACCCTGACCATCGATACTTCTTTGGTTTCAGCCGAATCAGCTCTGGTGATTGATTTCCGCAATGTTTCCAAGGCACTGAAGTTTGCTTTTGCAAAAGAAGCTGACGGTAGCATTAGCCTCACTGTTACTCAGCCCGGTAACGTTGGATTAAGCTTTATTGAAGAATTGCCAATTATTGGCGATGGTGCCAATGAGCGCAATGCGCTTAAGTTCACCAACTTAGATGCAAATGCCACTGTATTTGCCGGTCGCAACCAAAATACCTTTGTTATTAAGCATGGCGTGGAGTTTGCCGGTAGTTTAATTGGTGGAGAAGGGTTGACCGTAGGTATGCCCAGCGGGTTTTTCACCAACCATAAGATTGTTGGAGATGGTGAGGGCCACTGGTGGGCTGATATTGAGACTACACCGCTTCACAGTGGCGATTATAGCGTGGGTGTCGGTGGGTCAGGCAGCGAGACAGCGGTAGTTAAATATGAGGGAGATGTACAGGCATTTACAACTGCTGTAACGGCTGAGTTAAATAAAATGAAAGCTGGCTCTCACGAGGTTGTTGGAGAGGGCACTAATTGGTGGGCCGACATTCAGAATACAGGGCTCTACAGTGGCGATTATACCGTGGGTTTCAGTGGGGCAGGTGGCCAGACAGCGGTCGTTAGTTACGCAGGAGATATGGCAGCGTTTATTACTGCTGTAACGGATGAGCTAGAGGGAATGCAAACTGGTGCAGTGGCCTTTGATACTCAGGGTCAGAGTATTGCCTTTACCGATGGAGTAACTGCAGCTACCGAGACGAAATTACTCGCCGACACAAGCTACACTGCAAGACTATCCGTAGGCACGGTTTCGACTGATATTGCGATTAACGGGAATGATGCGGGTACCTTTAGCGCCTTGATTACGGCGCTCAAAACAGCCACTCCAAATGTCGACTGGCAGGTTATCGGTGGAAAGTTGGTGGCTATCGGTAAACAGGGAACAGCTGGCGCCTCAATTAGTATTGAAGATACCGGCACAAAAAAATTATTTACTTCATTGAGCAATTACAGCGCCATCAGCGCTGCTCGGTTTATCGGCGTTACCGGATTCAAAGATGCGGCTAACTTTAAGTTGATACTTGCGACTAAGAAAGTGGCCTTTGACGCTCAGGGCCAGAGTATTGCCTTTACCGGTGAGGTAAATGCAACGACCAGCACTGCCTTGACCGGCACAACCACCTATAGTGCAACGATATCGGTAGGTAATACGATTGTACCAGTTTCGATTCTAGGGTCTGATGCACAGACTTTTGAAACCTTAATCAACCAGCTTAAGCTGCAAACTCCAAATATTGACTGGCAGATTATCAGTGGGAAACTGGTGGCTACCGGTAAACAGGATACAGCTGGCGCCTCAATTAGTATTGAAGAGACCGGCACAGACAAATTATTTGCTTCATTGAGTAATTACAGCGCTATCAACGCTGCTCGATTTATCAGTGTTACGGGTTTTAAAAGTCCCGATACCGGGTTTACGTTGGTACTTCAGCCAACGAAGAGCGTATTTAGCGCCGTTTCGTCTGGCTTCTCGTCGCTGGCTGATTACTACAAGATTTTTGACGACGTAGCCCACGGAAAATTACCGGCTATTACCGTTTCAAATCAGCTGGTGTATAAAAATGATCTGTCCGCCCCCTCATCCAATTTTAATTATTCATCTCTCAGAGAGATAAACCGTGACAGTGGCTACCCTCATACGGTCACAGGAGAAAGCACGTCGTGGACTATTGCTCTAGGTGATCTAAATGTTAATGATGCTTTTCAGGTTGGTTTCCGCAAGCCACTAACTGCTTTTCCCGCCGGTGTTGATCTTCGCCAAAGCGCTGAAACCCTCAAATCAGTGACCTATGCCGGTGATATGGCAACTTTTCGCGCTGCCATTCAGGCAAAGCTCAGAGAAGTCGGCTATAGCGCTGCCACGGTAACGAGTGGCGCAAGCGACACTCAAATCCTCATCACCAATGCGGCGGATAGAGCAGACAACAACCAGCTACTGTTTCAGAAAGATACATCTAACTTTGCCAGTGTAGTGGCGTCCAAAGCGAGTGTTGGAAGCTGGGGTATTAGCTTAGAGCATTTAGTCAGCGGAAAATCCTATCAGGTTGGCTTTCACAATGGCTCGAGCCACTTAGATGAGCTAGGCGTTGTTACCTATACCGGTGACAAGGCCGCATTTGCTCTTGCGGTGAAAGCGGCACTGCAGAATCTTCTAAGTGATACGGTTGAGGTGGCTCTCGCGTCAGGCGCTGGCGCTCAGGGATCTATGCTGAACGTCACTAATTTTGTTGATAAGGCTGAGGGCTCTTACGTTATTTTTCAAGAGGACACCACCGCGTTTAACCATACTGTCAGCAGCGGTAACGGTGAATGGTCGATTGTACTAGATAATGACGCACTAACAGATGGAACTATCTTTGAGGTTGGCTATGAGAGACAAGTTAGTTTAGCAGGCCATTATTACACCATATCTTCCGCAGTTAAGCAGGTTACTTATTCAGCTGCTGAGGGGGTCACTAAGCTGGCTTCAGACCTGCAAGATCAATTGCGCGCGATACATGGTTCGTCAGTTGAAGTGCAGCTCTTTGAAAATGTGCTCAAGGTTAAGAACTTTGTCGACAGTAGCTATGGGAAAAAGTTGGTTTTCCAGAGCCCTGGATCGCAAAAGCTCAACGGTTTTGGTCATATTGAAAATGTCGATCAGGTTACCTTTGGCTATGGCGGCACTGTTGCTATCGGTTCCAACTGGGGTATTGATGTTGGTTGGGATAAGTTCAGAGCGGACCCTCTCAGCGCACTCAGTCAGGGCATTGACACCGGGGCTAATACATTCTCTATTGCCGGCAATGTGATTGCAGATGCGTTGGCCTTGGCGGATAAAAAGCTCTTTGGCGAAAACAATGCCCTCGACAGGGGTGCCAGCTATGTCGATGGTGTGTTGAATGCGGCAATGGGTGACTATTTGGGCGGCACTTTTGCGCCCAGCGCCAATATTTTTGCCGGATTAAGTGGCGGTGACACCTACAAATTTAGTGGGTTTTTTGGCGCGGCAGCTGTTCTCGAAACGCCGGATATTTTGGTTGGCGGTATTGCTTTGCCCGAGGGCTATGACACATTAGATCTATCGGGAACTGGCTCGGACACCAGTATTGATATCTATGACCTGGCGACGCTGGGCGGTGATGAAAAAAGTGTTTTGTGGGATGTTCTCAATATCTCCAATGATGAAGGCGAGAGTCTTCTCGGCCTTGGCGGCAACGTTATTCTGGTAAAAGATGAATCTCTCAAGGATTATTTTGAGAGCTTTGGTTTCGGTTCCTATGACTTTAATGAAACATGGACAGAGGCTCAGGGAAACTACATTTTTGCCACTGATATAGAAAATTTAGTACTGGGTTCTGGTGAGACAACGGTCAAATTTATTGGTGCCGGCTCTCTCCAGGGCACGATTACTCCCAGTGGTGGCGGCAAATTAGTCTTAGATTATTCCGAGTACACGGGCTCGGCAAAAATAGATCCGGACGCGGGTGTTAATTATGAATTAATTCCGCCAATTGAGATCATGCCGTCTTTCACACTTGGTGATTTGACCATAGCGCCCATTACATGGGGCGGATTAAAGTGGAATTATGGATCGGCGACGGGCATTGATGGCAATCGCCTTATGGGCCTAGACCAATATATAAGCCTAGTGACGGGCTACAAGCCAGAGAATTTTGCACTGACTGACTACAGCAATGCCGTGGGCAGTGCTGGGGATGATAATTTTAAAGGCACTGGTGCCGACAATATCTTTATTCTGGGTACCGGCGGCACTGATACCATCGTTGGCGGTGATGGCGCTAATTCTACTGTGCAGTGGTCAGGAGTGAAGGCTGCCTCGGATGAAAAACATGGCGATGTTGTGGTATTTGGCTCCGACACCGGGGCATTGGTGTCTTTTGCAGGTGCACTGGGTGAGGGAGCGGGCTATGACCTGGCCGAATATGCAGACATTAGCAATCTAGTTTTGGTGAATGGGGCCACTGCCGCAGATGCGGTCAATAAGGCCTTTAAGCTTGTTATTCCGAAATTGCCAAAGGGCATTCAGTCGCCCGAGTTTACCCTCGAGCACCTTGGGTCTTCCTCCACTACTGCCATCGATTTCAACTCCAGCAAAGCAACGATTGAAGCGGCGCTTGCGCAGATAAAAACTGGCGAAGGGGCTTCGAGCACATCGAGTTATACCGTGACTCAGAGCGCTTCAGATAATGCTCAGCAAAAGCACTGGACGATCGTATTTGAGACCACTGCTAGCACTGATCTGGCGGCCTCTCAGGCTGTCAATTTTGCGTCCTCGGCCACGATCAGTGACAGCACTGGCACCGGCTTAGATAGTGATACAAACTATAATGTCAGCGTTACTGTCGATGGCGGTGCAACACAGTCACTGGTAGTTGCGGGGGCAGCGGCACCGTCACTCAGTGAACTTGTTGACGAGTTAAATGCTCAAACTCTGGGCGCGACCTGGGCTATTGCGGGTGGAAAACTGGTTGCCACCAGTAATCAGGCACCAGCTCTACCTTCCTCACTTGAAATCGCTTCAGGCTCTACCTCAGACTTATTTGCAGCATTAACTGACTACGCCGGTATTGAGAGTGCCGTGGCCGGAACAGGCACCCTTGTAGCGAATACTGTGATCTTTGAAGCTATCAAAGACCGGGTTTCTTTTACTGGAATAGAGTTGATTGGCGGCGGCACCGGCAATGATATTTTGTTGGGCAATAACGCTGATAACAAATTCTACTTTAATGAGCAGGAAGACGCTGAAGGCTGGGGCCATGACATTGTCTATGCAGGGGCCGGCAATAATAAAATAGTTTTTGGCGGCGATGTGCAGCGGGACCTTAGTGGTCAGCAGCTCAAGGTAAGTAATCGCGGCGCCACGGTCAATCTGGCAGCAACCTCAGTGGAGGAGGCAACTCTAACAGGGCTGACCCAAGGCGTTGATTACAGCGCCCTAGTGACTGTGGATGGAGGGCGTTCCGAGTCTGTTAGTGTGACCGCTACTGCAGGTCAGACTTATGGGGAATTAGTTACACAGCTAAATAGCCAGACCTCGGGCGCACTTTGGAGTATCGCCGACAATAAATTACAGGTTACCAGTAATGCTGCTGGCGCTCTGGCTTCAGTGGCCATGAAGGATACAGGCGCCAATGGTCTGTTTGAGGCCCTAAGCCTCTCCGGAACCGCTGTCTATACAGCCTCTGCCGACTCTAAATATCTTATCGGCTATGAGAAAGACTCGAGCCGAAGCTACAAGACTCTCGACAGCTTGATTGACGATAAAAATGCGGTGATTACCCTGAATGGGGCTGACCTCACTGTCAATGCAGGCAATCGTGCACAGTTAGAAACTGCAATTGAAAACGGTACTGACTTTGTTCTTAAGATCGATGGTGTACAGCAGGTAGTTGGATACGCTGACAAAATAGATGATTCAGTCACTATCTATACTCTGCCTACTGCGACCGGCAATTCCACTATTCTGGCTTTTAACACTTCTGGATATATTGAGTACGCGCCTAACAAGCTGAAGACCGCTGTTGCGGGCAATTGGGTGGGTTCCGCTGTTGATATTGGCAAGAGCGCACTGGGTGATGCGGCTGATCCTTTCACCGTAGAGGGCCTGATGAAGCTAGATGCCTCGATAGAGGTACCAGCTAATCCCGCAACTGCCGATATCGATGTCGGTGATGCCGTGATCAACAATCTGATCGATGCCGCCGTAGCCGCTTGGTCCGATGCAGGTTTTGATACGACAACCCTAGCAACCAACCCAGTGTCTTACACCGTTGGTGATCTTACTGATGACGCCATTGCATCGGTGGACGAGGATACCAAGGTTATCGCGCTGGATCCCAATGCCGGTGGTGTTGGCTGGTTCCTAGGTGGGGATCTTTCCACTGATGAAGTACCCACTGACCAGATAGATTTATATTCCGTTATTGCTCACGAAATTGGTCACCTTCTTGGTTTTGAGCATGTTGAAAGCGGCCTGCTAGCAGAGACTATCGATGTGGGTCTGCGTGAATCAATTGCTGTGGATTACTTGGATAGCGATAAGGTGACGGCGCTGACCGGCGGCTTGACGTCACTTTCCGATCTGTCGAACAAAATCAATGATTTCGTTCTCGACGAAATCTTCAACATTGATCTGCCCTTTGGCGCGGTTAGCATTGAGGATTTATTGCCCGCCAATGCAGGTTCGTTTATTGACGAATTGGATGCTGTTGTCAGCGACTTTAATACCGCTGTTGAAACTTATCTAAACAATCAAAATGTAGGCACTCCATCTGTAGACGGGCTGCTCGTCTCTCTGCGGGCCAATGGCTATAGCGTCGAGCGAAGCCTGGGTGGTGACTACCAGTTTGATCTCGATATTCCGCTGCTGGAAATAGGCGATGGCGCAGGTATTGATATTGATCTAGAGAGCTGGTCAATACCCGGACTGCCATTTGACTTGCCGTTTGGCATCTCAGGTGATTACAAGTTGCCAGTCTCTGGGGGTATATCCTTAACCTTAGGGCTTGGATTGGACTCTGCCAATAGCTTCTACATGGAAAACCCTTCTATTGAGGCCGCTATTAATCTCGGCAATGGAACCTTCGATTTTAACCAGTTAGTGATAGCTGATGATGAGGGAACTAAAAGAACCGCCGTGATTGTTGACGGTGATGTCAGTTCAGATTACAGCGCCACCGATTGGATCTCTATTGTGGGCTTAGTGGGTGATGTGGGTGCCTCGTCGGTGAATCGTGCGGTCTATGATGCGGACACCGAGACTACGACTATTTGGCTTGATGATGTAGTCGAAAGCCGTCTAGATATTGATGATATTACTGTTACCTTAGCCGACAGTGCCGATGCAACTGCCAATCTACAGGGGATTATTAACCAAGCTGGCGAGTCCTTATTGACTCTCAGCGGTGAGTTCTCACCTGCGGACCTGGAGTCCGCGCAACTTTCTGGCGTCGGCTCACTGCTGGTCGGCAGCGACCGCTATGATGTCGCTGAACTGCGATACAGTGCTGAAAACGACGAGACAACCTTCACCCTTGCAGACAGTATTGTTGGCACAGCAATATTCAGTGACGCGGTGATGCGCAAGGCATTTGGCGAGGCTGATAACGGCGATGCGCCCTTTGCTTTAGAGTTAGGTATATTTGAACTTGAAGCTGGCCGAGATGGCTTTGTAGAGCTTTCTGCGGAGATGTCAGCCGGCATCACCGGTCGATTATACGGAGCCGATGTTCAGGCCCTGCAAACTGCTGATTTATTTATCGGCTTTACCGAATCTCCCTCTTATGCAGTGTATCTTCCAGTTGGCTTGGGCGGAGTGCTCGCCGATCTTATGGAGGGTCGAGGTTACATCAGTGCCTTCTCGGACAATCTACCGGAAGATATGAGCTTTACTCAGTTCGTTTATTCGCTTCCAACCTCAGTAAGCTTTGATGGTTTTGAAAGTTTATTCGAAATGAAAACCATCTCTCTGGATATGATTCTCGCCGCCCTTGAAGGGGCCTTAGAAGAGATGGTAGGCATTAATAAAGATGTCTATGTGGATCAGGCCAACACCAATAATGTCTACGAGCAGCGCTATCTCGAGACCGCGGTTACGGCGCAATACACCAAGGCAAATGGCGCCACAGCCTCAGACACCCTTGAAGACTATTCTGATTACTACCAGGATTTCTTGGATACCTCGTTTTATATAGACGATAACCAAACCATTAGAAGTGTCGGAACCTGGGTCAACAGCACAGATGACAGTCGTTATCTGGGATATGTAGACGCTGATGAGCTACATCTTTTTGATGCGGCCCTGGCCACCACTGGCACCGATTTCCTCTTGGGTTACGTCTTAAATAACCCCACCGGCGACACAGCAAAGACTAAGTCAGTTCTCAATCGACAGGGGCAGAATGTTGTTCTTAGCCGCTACCAGATAGGCAGCGATAGTCTCTGGGGCTTTGAGGAAGTTGACGA
>Ga0209094_1001284_pt1 | contig 14740 bp, 10 predicted proteins | sample COGITO_mtgs_1004_2_FD_184790 | JGI IMG/M metagenome (GOLD analysis project Ga0209094, IMG submission 184790) | Pelagic marine microbial communities from North Sea - COGITO_mtgs_100430 (SPAdes) (version 2) | ecosystem: Environmental > Aquatic > Marine > Epipelagic ...
GCCGCCCGCTGCTGCAAACAGCAGATCCCAAGGCGCGGCTGGAGGCCCTCTTCGCTGAGCGTGATCCGCTCTACCGGCAGGTGGCTCATCATGTAGTCTCGACGGCATCAGGAAACCTGAAAAAAGTCGCAGATGACGTGCTTGCTTGTTTGGACTCTCACCCACAAGGATAATGCAGGCAACTTTCAGGCTGGTGTCTAGCCTGTTTTACTGAATTATCGTTTGTGGGAGCTGTGATGCGCACACTTCAGGTAGCCCTGGCCGAGCGGAGTTACCCTATCCATATTGGGGCCGGCTTGCTGTCGTCTTTCCCTCTGGCTGAACAAGTTCGCGGCAACCAGGTGATGATCATCACCAACGAAACTGTTGCGCCGCTGTATCTGGCATCACTGGAGGCACACTTTTCTGCTATTCAGTGCGATACCCTCATTCTTCCTGATGGTGAAAAATTCAAAACCCTTGAAACCCTTGAAACTCTTTTTGATGCCTTGATGGCCAAGCGTCATTCCCGCACCACGACACTGATTGCGTTGGGTGGCGGCGTTATTGGCGATATGGTTGGCTTTGCGGCGGCTTGCTATCAGCGAGGTGTGGACTTCATCCAGGTGCCAACCACGCTGTTGTCTCAGGTGGATTCCTCCGTTGGCGGTAAGACCGCGGTCAATCACCCCCGTGGCAAGAATATGATCGGTGCCTTTCATCAGCCGCGCTTGGTGCTGATCGATATTGAGGTGTTGGGCACATTGCCGGAGCGGGAATTGGCTGCTGGTTACGCAGAGGTGGTCAAGTATGGCTTGATTCGTGATCCGGATTTCTATCAGTGGCTGGAAACCAATAACGACAAGTTGTTGTCCAGAGAGGAGGCGATGATTTCTGAGGCGATCTTCCGTAGCTGCGAGAACAAGGCGCAGGTCGTTTCGGATGATGAAACTGAACAGGGTAACCGCGCGTTGCTGAACCTGGGCCACACCTTTGGGCATGCCATCGAGACAACCACTGGCTACAGCCAGTGGTTGCACGGTGAGGCGGTGGCGGTGGGCATGCTGATGGCCATTCGCCTGTCCGCCGATTTAGGTTGGGTGCCGGCCGCGCTGGAGTCAAAAGTGGCTGCGTTGTTGTCCTCCTGGGGCTTGCCAGTGGCGGTTCCCGAAGGGATGAGGCCGGAACAATTTATGGATCTGATGGCTATGGACAAGAAGGTTCATAATGGCCAGTTGCGCCTTGTGCTGTTGCGCGAGCTGGGTAAGGCTGTGGTAACGGCCGATTACGATGACGCGGCATTGCAAAAAACACTGGAGACTTTTTGTGGAGCATGATGACGAACGTTTCTATAGCGGTGCCTCGCGTGGGGACTTCCTGGATGCCATGACGGCCCACGCCGAGCTGGGCTCTGTGGTCGCTATAGAGGGAGACACTGGCAGCGGTGTTTCTACACTGCTCGGGCAGGCAGTGATGACATTAATCGCTGACATGGAAGTGGTTCGCATTGATGGCAGTGAGCCCCATGATGCCACTGTGGTGGTTGAGGCTCTGCTGCGACATTTCGATATTGACCGTGCTGACCTGCCCCAAGTGTTGCGCGAAACGCTGTCGACTGGTCGCCTGGTTGTGGTGGTGGATAACAGTGAGGACGTGAGGCCAGATGCGCTGACGACCATGGCGGCCCTTAAGCAAAAGTTGGGAGCACGATTGTGCTATTTATTTGGCGGGCTGCCAGGCACGGTTGAGGCACTTAAATCCGTGGACTTTACCGTGGATGATATCCTGGCTCTGCCTACTCTGAATGCCAACGATGTACAAGATTTTGCTTGGTTTGTTGCCGGTGCTGAACTGGATGAAGAGGAATCCGAGCAGTTAGCGCACCGCAGTGAAGGGTTGCCGGGTGCTTTGCTGGGGCTGCTGCAGGGTACCAGAGATAGTGCAGCAGCAGTGCCGGTGGGGGCGATGACGGCAGAGCGCAATAACGTAGATGAAACCGATGGGACGGAAGGCGACATGAGTAATATGTCGGGTTTCTCCGCGCGTTCCAGCGACGATGATGATGAACAGCTGGCGGCAACAGAGGAGGCGGTGCCGAGTGGTGCAGCGCCCGTTTCCCGTACCACTGCGCCTTGGCGCCATGGGGCGGCAGTGGTCGGTCTGTTACTGGTGGTTATCATTCTGTGGTCGGTATTTGCCGGTGACAAGGATGAGATCGCAACACCTGGTGCCCGTGAATTGGCCTTGCCGGTGCCGGAATCGGTACCCGCTGAGCAAGCCGTTACGCCACAGGAACAGGGGGTGACGCCGCTGAAGCCGACCATGGAGCCGGTGGCTCGCCTTGAGGATCTGGGTGCCAAGGACGAAGAGGGGGCTGATGAGGCCAAAGAGGCTCAGAGCGGCAGTGTGCAGTTGGCACCAGTGACCGACCCGGTGATGCAGTCTTCGCCCGCTCAGGCCCAACAACAAGTTAAAGTGGCGCCTGCGCCTGATATAGAAGGGGCGTCTGTACCCGCGAAGCCTGGGAAAACGGAAGCGGTTCCATCCGCGCAGAGGGAAAAATCGTCAGGTTATAACCAGACGTCCTGGTTGGCTGCGGTGAGTGACGACAGCTGGTTCCTGCAGATTACAGCCACCAGCCAAGAGGCTAATGCTCGTGGAGTGTTGGATCAATTGGGGCGCAAGGGCGCCTATTATCCGACCAAACGGAATGATAAAACCGTGTTTGTGGTGCTCGCTGGAGACTATTCCAGCCGCCAGGCAGCGTTGGATGCAAAGTCGACGTTACCGGCGAAGTTGCGTTCAGCGGGGCCTTTTCCGCGCAAGATGGCCGATATTCGCGACGAACTTTAAGTATGAAAAGCGCCTTGGGTGATGGTTCAATTTGTCGCCCAAGCGCGCAATGTGTAGAATGTGTATCCCTTTTTTGCCGTCACCATTTTCTTGACGCCATTTTCCTTCTGTAAGTCTCTGAATTTCAAGAGGATAGGTTTTCATGCAGCAGAACTCAACGCTGGTGCGGGGGCTCACTGAGCCCGGAGAATTCCGGGACAACTGTGGTTTTGGTCTGATTTCCCATATGGAAGGTCAGCCTAGCCACGAGCTTCTGCAAACTGCTATTGAAGCACTTACGTGCATGACACACCGGGGCGGCATCAATGCCGACGGAAAAACCGGTGATGGCTGCGGTCTGTTGCTTAAGAAACCCGATTCTTTCTTCCGCAAGGTCGCGGAAGAGCAATCCATTACGTTGCCGGACAACTACGGTGTGGGGATGGTTTTCACCCACCCGGAAGCGGATAAGTCCGAGCCGCAGAAAAGCGCTATTAATGCGGCGCTGGAAGCCCAAGGTGTTGCTGTGCTCGGCTGGCGAGAAGTGCCTACCGATCCGAGTTGTCTGGGTGACCTGGCGCGGGCGTCATTGCCCGGATTCTGGCAAGTCATGGTGGCTGCGGAGGGTAACTCAGAGCAAGAGTTGAATCGTCGGTTGTTCTTTGCCCGTCGGCATGCAGAAAAAGCCATCGAAAGTGACGGCTATTTTTATATCTGCTCTCTGTCCGCCTCGGTGATGTCTTACAAAGGTTTGATGATGCCGGTGGACCTGCCGGTGTTTTTCCCGGAGCTGGGTGACAGCGCTATGGAAACGGCCATTGTGGTTTTCCATCAACGCTTTTCCACCAATACGCTACCCCAGTGGCCTCTGGCTCAGCCATTTCGTTATCTGGCTCACAATGGTGAAATTAACACCGTGCAGGGTAACCGTAACTGGGCACTGGCACGGGAAAGCAAGTTTCAAAATGAACTGCTCCCCGGCCTGGAAGAGTTAAGCCCGCTGGTTAACCGTACGGGTTCGGATTCCTCCAGCATGGATAATATGCTGGAGGTTTTGCTGGCCGGCGGCATGGACTTGTTCCGCGCCGTACGCATGATGATTCCGCCTGCCTGGCAGAACGTGGATACCATGGATGCGGATCTGCGCGCTTTCTACGAATATAACTCCATGCACATGGAGCCGTGGGATGGCCCGGCTGGTTTGGTTATGACAGACGGCCGCTATGCCGTTTGTATGCTTGACCGTAATGGTTTGCGCCCGGCGCGCTGGGTAGTGACCAAAAACGGTTTCATTACCTTGGCCTCGGAAATCGGCGTGTACAGTTATAAGCCGGAAGACGTGGTGGCCAAGGGGCGTGTTGGGCCTGGTCAAATTCTCGCTATCGACACCGAAACCGGTGAAGTCTTGCATACCAAAGACATCGATAATCGCTTGAAAGTCCGTCACCCCTACCGTGACTGGCTGAAAAGTAATGCTCTGCGTATTGAAGCGGATTACGACCACGAAGTGGGTCGTACCGACGAGGTAGACCCGCAGGACCTGCTGAGCTACCAAAAGTTTTTCCAGATCAGTTTTGAAGAGCGTGATCAGGTGCTGCGTCCGCTGGCCGAGTCCGGCCAAGAAGCCACTGGCTCCATGGGTGACGATACGCCCATGGCGGTGCTGTCCCGCCGCGAGCGCTCTCTGTTCGATTACTTCCGCCAGCAGTTTGCCCAGGTGACTAACCCGCCCATCGACCCGTTGCGCGAAGCGATTGTGATGAGTTTGGAAACCTGTGTCGGTGCCGAGCGCAATGTGTTCGAAGAAACCGCAGACCATGCCGACCGGGCGATTCTGTCTACCCCGGTGCTGTCGCATTCCAAGTTTACCAATCTGATTAACATTGAGCGTCCGGGTTACCAGACGGCCAAGTTGAGCCTGCATTACGATGCCGAAATTGGCCTTAAGCAGGCGGTGCTGAATTTGTGTGAGCAGGCGCAAACGGCGGTGCGCAATGGCAATGCGATCCTGGTGCTGACTGACCATGGTATTGCGCAAGATAAGCTCACCATCCATGCCTCAATGGCTACCGGTGCGGTACATCATTACCTGACCGGAAAAGGGCTGCGCTCAGATGCCAACATCATTGTGGAAACGGCTACAGCTCGTGATTCCCACCACTTTGCGGTGCTGTTTGGTTTCGGTGCCACCGCGGTGTATCCGTACCTGGCCTACGATGTGATTGCCGACATGGTGCGTTCCGGCGAGCTGCTGGGCGACGCGGTAGAGCTGCAGAAGAACTTCCGCAAAGGCATTAACAAGGGCCTGATGAAGATCCTCTCCAAAATGGGGATTTCCACCATTACCTCTTACCGGGGCGCTCAGTTGTTCGAAGCCATCGGTATCAACAGTGAAGTAGTAGAGCTGTGTTTCCGTGGTGTCCCCAGCCGAATTCAAGGCGCGGGTTTCGAGGATTTCCAGGCTGATCAACAGAGTCTGGCAAAGGATGCATGGAAGCAGCGTAAGCCCATTGATGCTGGCGGTATCCTCAAGTATATCCACGGTAAGGAATATCACGCCTTCAACCCGGATGTAATTTACGCCCTGCACCGTGCCACCCAAGATAGCGACTACGACGCCTACAAAGAGTATGCGGAGCTGGTTAACAAGCGCCCGGTGGCGACGTTGCGTGATTTGTTTGCGTTGCGTGATGATGTTCAGCCCATCGATGTGGACCAGGTGGAGCCGCTGGAAAATATCTTGCTGCGCTTTGATTCCGCGGGCATGTCTCTGGGCGCGTTGAGCCCGGAAGCCCACGAAGCCATTGCTACGGCAATGAACCGTCTGGGAGGCCGTTCCAACTCCGGTGAAGGCGGGGAAGACCCTGCTCGCTTTGGTACCGAGCGTGTGTCCAAGATCAAGCAAATTGCTTCCGGTCGCTTTGGTGTGACCCCGCATTACCTGGTTAACGCCGAAGTGTTGCAGATCAAGGTGGCTCAGGGTGCCAAGCCCGGTGAAGGCGGCCAGCTGCCTGGCGGTAAAGTGAATGCCCTGATCGCACGTCTGCGTCACTCCGTGCCCGGTGTGACCCTGATTTCACCGCCGCCGCACCATGACATCTATTCTATTGAGGATTTGGCCCAGCTGATCTTCGATCTCAAGCAAGTTAACCCGAATGCTCAGGTATCCGTGAAGCTGGTATCCGAACCCGGGGTAGGTACCGTGGCATCCGGGGTGGCGAAAGCCTATGCGGATCTGATCACCATCTCTGGTTACGACGGTGGTACGGCCGCCAGCCCGCTGACCTCCATCCGTTACGCCGGCTCTCCCTGGGAGCTGGGCTTGGCGGAAGCGCATCAGGCGCTGCGTGGTAACGATTTGCGTGACAAGATTCGCCTGCAAACAGATGGTGGTCTGAAGACGGGTCTGGACGTGATTAAAGCCGCTATTTTGGGCGCTGAGTCGTTCGGTTTTGGTACTGTGCCGATGATCGTGCTGGGTTGTAAGTACCTGCGTATTTGTCATCTGAACAACTGCGCTACCGGTGTCGCTACTCAGCGTGAAGATCTGCGTAAGGAGCATTTCATTGGTGCTCCAGAACTGTTGATTAACTACTTCACTTTTGTGGCTCAAGAAGTGCGCGAGCTATTGGCCTTGCTCGGTGTGAAGAGCATCCTCGAGCTGATCGGTCGCACCGATCTGTTGAAAGTGCTGGAAGGTGAGACCGCGCGTCAGGGCAAGCTGGACTTGACCCCGATTCTGCGTAACGACCTGGTGCCGGCGGACAAACCGACCCATTGTCAGGTGAGCCGAAACGAGCCGTTCGACAAGGCCGTGCTGAGCCAGAAAATGGTGGATGACATGGGCACCGTCATCGAAAGCAAATCCGGTGGTTCGTTCCATTACGACATCACTAACTGTGATCGCTCGGTAGGGGCTCGGGTGTCCGGTGAGATTGCCAAGAAGCATGGCAATCTGGGCATGGAAACGGCGCCGATCAAGGTACGCTTTACCGGCACCGCCGGGCAGAGCTTTGGAGTCTTCAATGCCGGTGGCCTGCACATGTATATCGAAGGTGATGCCAACGACTATGTGGGCAAAGGCATGGCCGGTGGTAAGTTGGTGATTCGTCCGCCCAATGGCAGCCCGTTCAAGAGTCAGGAAACCGCCATCATTGGTAATACCTGTCTCTATGGCGCGACTGGCGGTAAGCTTTACGCCGCAGGCACCGCGGGCGAGCGTTTCGGGGTGCGTAACTCCGGAGCCCATGCCATTGTAGAGGGTGCTGGTGACCACTGCTGTGAATACATGACCGGTGGTTCCATCACCGTGTTGGGGCGCACTGGCCACAACTTCGGCGCGGGCATGACCGGCGGTTTTGCGTTCGTCCTGGACGAGGATAATGACTTCTTCGACCGCATCAACCCGGAGCTGATCGAATTGCATCGCATCAGTTCCGAAGCCACTGAGTCTCACCGCAGCCACCTGCGTGGCGTAATCGCAGATTACGTGGACGAGACCGGCAGCGAATGGGGCCAGTACATTCTGGACAACTTTGATGCCATGAGCCGTAAGTTCTGGCTGGTTAAACCCAAGGCTGCAAGCTTGGAAAACCTGCTGCAGAGCATGCGCGCCAATCCGGCATAACGGGGGATACCATGGCTGAACGTTTGAGCAATAATTTCCAGTTTCTCGACGTGCCTCGGCACGATCCGAAGAAAAAAGACATTGACGAGCGCAAGCACAAATACGAGGAAATCTATTACCCGTTCGAAACTCGGGAAGTAGAGCACCAGGCGCATCGCTGCCTGCATTGCGGTAACCCGTATTGTGAATGGAAGTGCCCGGTCCATAACTACATCCCCAACTGGTTGAAGCTGATCAGTGAAGGCAACCTGCTGGAAGCGGTGGAATTGAGTCACCAGACCAACTCCCTGCCAGAGGTGTGTGGACGGGTGTGCCCGCAGGACCGTCTGTGTGAAGGGGCCTGTACCCTGAATGACGGTTTTGGTGCGGTAACGATTGGTGCCACCGAGAAGTACATTACCGATACTGCGCTGGCCATGGGCTGGCGCCCGGACATGTCCAAGGTGGTGTGGACCGACAAGAAAGTGGCAGTAATCGGCGCCGGCCCTGCCGGTATCGGCTGTGCCGATGTGCTGGTGCGCAGTGGCGTGAAACCGGTGGTGTTCGATCGCTATGAGGAAATTGGCGGCCTGCTTACCTTTGGTATTCCCGAGTTCAAGCTGGAAAAGCCGGTCATGGCCAAGCGCCGCGAGGTGTTTGAAGGCATGGGTGTGGAATTCCGCTTGGGCGTAGAAATCGGTAAGGACATCACCATTGATGACCTGTTAGCCGAATATGATGCGGTCTTTATGGGCATGGGCACTTACACCTATATGAAAGGTGGTTTCCCGGGTGAAGAGCTGGATGGTGTGTTTGAAGCGCTGCCGTTCCTGATTTCTAACGCCAACCGTAATCTGGGCTTTGAAAAAGACCAAGCGGACTTCATCAACGTGCAGGACAAGCGTGTGGTGGTGCTGGGTGGTGGTGATACCGCCATGGACTGTAATCGCACCTCAATCCGCCAGCAGGCGCAAAGCGTTAGCTGTGCCTACCGTCGTGATGAAGAAAACATGCCCGGTTCACGCAAGGAAGTGATCAACGCTAAAGAGGAAGGCGTGCAGTTCCTGTTCAATCGTCAACCCATTGAAGTGGTGGGTGAAGACGGCAAAGTGGTTGGCGTTAAAGTAGTGGAAACCAAGCTTGGCGAGGCGGACAACAATGGCCGCCGTCGCCCTGAGCCGATTCCGGGCAGTGAAGAAATCCTGCCGGCGGATGCGGTGATTGTAGCGTTCGGTTTCCGTCCCAGCCCGGCGGATTGGTTTGATGGAAAGAGCATTAACACCGACGATTCCGGCCGTGTAGTTGCGGTAGAAGAGCAGGCATTCCCGTTCCAGACCAGCAATGAGAAGATCTTTGCCGGTGGTGACATGGTGCGCGGTTCTGACTTGGTGGTGACTGCCATCTGGGAAGGCCGCGAAGCTGCCAAAGGGATTCTTGACTACCTGGATGTGTGAGTTGCGCAACAGGCAACACGCTGTACATAACATGGGGCCTGCTTTTGCAGGCCCTATGTCTATATGATGTTGAATGTTTTTATTTTCGCGCGTTGCGTGCAGCGTAGTGCGTGAAGTGTTTCCAAAGGAACCCACATGACTTTCGCTCCCCTGCAAAATGATCGCTTTCTTCGTGCACTCAACCGCGAGACGGTGGATCGCACGCCTATCTGGATGATGCGCCAAGCGGGGCGTTACCTGCCAGAATACCGGGCTGCTCGCGAGCACGCGGGGTCATTTATGGATCTGTGTAAGAATGCTGATCTGGCCTGTGAGGTGACGTTACAGCCATTGGAGCGTTACCCATTGGACGCGGCTATTTTGTTCTCCGACATTCTGACTATTCCTGATGCTATGGGGCTGGGGCTGTATTTCGAGACGGGAGAGGGGCCCAAATTCAGAAAAGTGGTGCGCACGGAAGCGGATGTGGCCGCACTGCCGATACCGGACGCAGAATCCGATCTTGGCTACGTGATGAATGCGGTGAGTACTATTCGTGGTGCTCTTAATGGACGTGTGCCGCTGATTGGTTTTTCCGGTAGCCCCTGGACGCTAGCGACCTACATGGTAGAGGGTGGCTCCAGCAAAGATTTCCGGCACCTTAAAGCTATGGTGTACAGCCAGCCCGAGCTGGCTCATGCCATGCTCGACAAGCTGGCTCAGTCCGTGACGGGTTACCTGAATGCACAGATCCGTCATGGGGCCCAGGCTGTGCAAATTTTTGATACTTGGGGTGGGGCGCTGTCGGCGGAAGCCTACAAAGAGTTTTCTCTGCGTTACATGCAGCAAATCGTGGATGGTCTGATTCGTGATAATGAAGGCCGCAAGGTGCCGGTGATCCTGTTCACCAAAAATGGTGGCCTGTGGCTGGAATCCATGGCTGCCACGGGCTGTGATGCTTTAGGGCTGGACTGGACGATTAATATCGGTGACGCGCGCCGTCGTGTGGGTGATAAGGTTGCGCTACAGGGAAATATGGATCCGGCAGTGCTGTATGCCTCGCCGCAGGCGATTCGGGCTGAGGTGAAACGTATCCTCGATGATTTTGGTGATCACCCAGGGCATATTTTTAATCTGGGGCACGGCATCACCCCGCAGGTGGATCCGGAGCACGCTAAGGTCTTTATTGAAGCTGTAGTGGAATTGAGTCAGAAATAACCGAGCTGCAAGCTACAAAATTGGATAGGGAAAGCAGGGACGCGCCCCCCCCGATTTTTTCATTGTGAACCTGTAACGGTATGCCTTGTGCTGGGTGGGCACCATGTGGTCGCCCACTCTTTCCCTCATTGTTGCGTGCCGCTTTTAGCGGTGGATCTTTCTTAGCTGATAGACGTTGTGGCTGATAGCAACCACTTCGCCATTGGCATCCTTCATTTCCACATCCCATTCAAAGTCGCATTGGCCCATTTCTTCGGCGGTGCTTTCGATGCGGCTGATTTCCTCTTCGCTGAGGGTGACTTCCACGGTGACGTCAGTGGTGGCCGGGCGCCTGAAGCGAATCCACACGTCTTTAACAATAGGATAGAAGCGCTTGGTGTCGAATGAAGAGAGGTAAAGGGTGCCGGCTGGCAATTCGGCAATGGTGTACAGTGCCCCAGCGTACATGATGCCAACGTGATTAAGGTTGGGTTTGAGAGGCATCAGCATCCTGCAGTAGCCGCGCTCTACTTCCAGCGTTTGTACCCCACAGCGCTCAACGAACGGAAAGCTTTTGTCGCTGGCGAGCTTGATGGCATTTTGTTGTTTTTCGCTCAGGGCCATGCTGTTATCTCCTCCATTACAGGTGATGCTAGCGAAGGCTCGGTGGCGCCCCCAACGCGTTTGCTCACAAACGGTCAGGCGGAGCCTGGTTTTACACGAGAGCGTCGGTTTTGGCCGCGCAGATAAAATCGTTGCGGTGCAGCCCGGGGATTTTATGGGTCCACCAAGTGACTGTGACCTTGCCATATTCGGTGAGAATGGCGGGGTGGTGGCCTTCCTGTTCCGCCAGATCGCCGACTCGGTGGGTGAAATCCAGGGCCTGAACAAAGTTCTTGAAGGTGAAGTGCCGCTGCAGTTTCTCAATGCCGTCTTCCTCCACGAGCATCCAGCCTGGAACGTGCCCATGTAGTTCTTGACGGTCCTGGTCGCTGATCAAAGGGGAATCGGCGTGGCAGGCTTCGCATTGTTGTATTTTTAGGGTGGTCATGGCGATCAATCCAGTTTGGCTAATGGATGACAGACTCCGTCATCTGAATTGTCAGTGATCCATTCGTTATTATCAATTCAGCTCTGCGCAGGTTCGCACAAACGCACCGGGTTGCCATTAGTGCCGCTGGGGCCCATTTTTTTCAGCGAGAGGTGAAGCTTTTCCATGTCTGTGTCATCGCGCACTTCACCGGGGATCTCCATCCCGGCAGCCAGGTTCAGTAGTATCGCTTTCATCTTTTCGGGCATCAGCACGGGGTGACGATGCTGCAGTACGTAGATTAACTCGCCATGCTTGAACAGCAGGAAACCGTTGTAGTAGGTACCGCTTTCCTCCTCGTCATCTTTTACTTTAGCGGCATCCGCATTGATGTCGATGATGGCAAACAGAGCTTTCAGGTTCGCTTCGTCGAGAAATTCCTGGTAGGAGGCTTCTGCGCCGGCAATCATCGGCGCTTTGGCGATAGCTTCACTCAGGTAACGGTTGAGACTCAAATTGAGCAGCGCCAGGTCCGAGTCCACACGTGAAGGGTGATTGTTTACTTTCAGGTAATCCACGCGGAACAGACGGCCGCTGCCGTCCCAGAAGGTGGTGGCGCCGCCGTTACGATCACAGCGTTCATCCAACACTACTTCGCCACGGAACGTGCTGACGCCAAGGTCAAGAATATAGGCGCCGGCCGGTGAAAAGTAGTAATCACCTTGGCGCTCATCATGCTGGCCCTGGCAGGCAACAAGCAACAAGGCCAAGAATAGCGCGGTAGTTTTGATTATTTTCATTCCTCACCCAGAGCATAAAAAAGCATATTGATCATAGCATGCCGGCTGCATGGTGCGGCGATTAGCCTCTTGTCAAAGGAAGAGGCCGTTTTATGGTCATTACTGTATTCCTTGGCCCATGTTACGGCGGTTGAAAACAGGATCAGCAAAGAATCTGGGCACCAATCATCATCACAGCAGACGTTCATTTTGCGCTGTTGGAGACTGATTTCAGTGCACGCGGGTTCCTGCATGGAGGCTGATGTTGTGGCGCAGCGTTGTGACGAAGGAGGGATGCGTGTGGTTCGGGGCGGGGGTATGGGATGTGGGCGATTCCCCCCCTCGCCTTAGGTGCGATGGGGAATCGTCCACATGGATGGAGCGAGCGCGGTTTATACGCGGCCGAGCAAGTCCCGAGCGATGGCGATAATTTGCATTTCATCGGTGCCGGCATAGATCTGTAGAATTTTGGCATCGCGCATTAATTGTTCTACTCGAGATTCGCGCATGTAGCCGTAGCCGCCATGAATCTGTACCGCTTCGGTGGCCACTTCCATGGCGGCCTGGGCGGCGTAGAGTTTCATGGCAGAGGCTTCGGCCAATGTCATCTGCGCCCCTTCGGCGGTCATTTCAATATAGCGGAAAATCATGTTTTGCAGGTTGGTGCGTGCCACTTCCATCTTGGCCAATTTCAACTGAATGAGTTGGTTCTGCCCGATGGCTCGGCCGAATTGAACTCGGTCGCTGGCATATTGGGTGCTTAGCTCAAGGGCACGTTCCACCATGCCTAAGGCCATGGCCGCGACGCCGGCCCGCTCTTGCATGAAGGTGCCTTTGGCGCCGCTGCGGCCATAACTGTCTTCATTGCCACCCAGCAGACGTTCCGGTCCGGCTTTTACATCGGAAAGGAATAATTCGCCTGTGGGTGAGGAACCGATACCCATTTTCTTGAAGGGCTTGGATTGGGTCAGCCCTTCCATGCCGCTATCGAGAATAAAAGATACGATCTTGCGTTGGTCCGCAGGGACCCCTTCTTCATCCAGTTTGCAGATCAGGATGATAGTGTCCGCATAGGGGCCGTTGGTAATCCACGTTTTGCTACCGTTAATGATGTAGCCGCCGTTACCGTCGCGTTTAGCCAAGGTTTTCATTTGCCCAAAGGCATCGGAGCCGGCATTAGGCTCTGAAATGGCCCAGGCACCGATCTTTTCCAATGTGAGCAGAGGCAGAGCCCAGCGCTCTTTTTGCTCAGTGGTGCCTTTGCTCATGATGGCGCCACCACCTAACCCCATGGAAACCCCCATGGCGGTGACCAAGCCTTGGGCATGCTTGCACAGTTCAATAATGGGGATCATGCGCATGGCGGCTTCTTCGCCGGCCATGGCGGAAGGGCCTTCTTTTTTCTTTTTTTCTTCCCCGGCGTTACCGGCGGCGATGGCTTTCTCGCGGGCAATCTGTTTGTCGAACGATTGCTTGGCCATCACATCCATGCCGAAGGTTTTGATCATTTTGCGCAGGATGTCGTAAGGGGGAACGCCGTTGTATTCGATATCGTCCAGCTGCGGCACAATTTCTTTTTCTACAAAGTCGCGCACCATTTTCTGGATCATTTGCTGTTGTTCGGACCACTGGATCATCGGGCTGTCCTGTTGAGTGGAAATTCAATCAACTGTAACAAGCCCGATGACGGTGATGCATTGATCAAAAGAACGGAATGATTGACGCTGGATGTCAGGGGGCTGGTTGAGCTGTGATGCAGGGTTGCGGGTCGAACCGCACGTGCATGGTCAGGGCGTTCGGCCCCTCGCTGCTGGCGGCGGCTTCAATATCTTGAGGGCGTAGCCGGGGGTGGGTGCCGGCATAAAATTTCTGCGCCGCTTTGGCAGTGAGGGTACGTTCGCGGGCCGCTTGATAGGTAATGCCGTCTCCGCCTAGCAGATGGCGGATGTATTCGGCGCAGGCCACGTCTTCGTCGCCGGTCGGGTGCGAAGCGACCAGCACTACGGTGGGCGGATTCTGTTTACGTAAATAGTTGGCAGTGGCTTCCGCGTTGACTAGCCCGGCCACCAGCACTTCCAGGCTATCCCGGGCGCGCAGAGTGGCGGCAACGCCATTGGTGGTGCGCAATATCAGCTCTTTGCCTTGCAGTTCTGCTTGGTCGACTTCCCAAGGAGAGTTGCCGAAATCAAAGCCGGGGATGGGTAAGGCGTCCACCTCGCCGGCCAGCAGGGCTTCAGGTAGATGTTCGTCGCGTAGCGCAAAGGCTTGCTCGGCATTGGCCACTGGCCAAATGCAGCGCAAGCCTTTGCGAAAGGCATGGTGGCTGGTGGTGAAGGCGCGAATCACGTCGATCACCACGGTAATGCCATGGATGTTGTGGGGTGGGTTATGCCCTTGGGCAATGTGGATGTCCATGTTCTTCCTTGCCAGGTTGAGGCATTGCGGATTCTGACGCTGTGAATGAATTCAGAACAACAGAGCCAATGCTCTAGGTGACGTTGTCGAAATGTAGCCTTCGGTGTCCAGGTATTGCTCCATGGCAATGGTCAACATGAGCGGCTCACCCACGGTCGAGCGATCCATGGAAACACGCTTGCCTCTGCGAAGATGTCGATCGCCTAGCGATAAGTGAGGGTCTGAACGATCGCGTAGCAGGTCGTCTTAAGTGCGATGCCTATGTTGCATTTGGATAATGCAGCTAAATCCCGCGTGTGCATAGACATTGGCGGCCAGCTCACCCTCCGCAGAGCAGAGATTTCTGTCGTCAGAGTCTCGGTGAACGCAGGGAGCGCATCGCTTGGTGTCTCCTCTTGCTTGCTTGAACTTAAGCGCAACCAACGCGTAGTAAAGCCTGGGCAATTATTATTCTTGCTATTGTGATTCC